>Ga0255055_10000191_pt1 | contig 46364 bp, 35 predicted proteins | sample JV7_2_27_MG_FD_188633 | JGI IMG/M metagenome (GOLD analysis project Ga0255055, IMG submission 188633) | Seawater microbial communities from Jervis Inlet, British Columbia, Canada - JV7_2_27 | ecosystem: Environmental > Aquatic > Marine > Inlet | place: Canada: British Columbia | collected... | reverse complement strand
GTCCGTCGGGTAGGGGCGGTCCGACCCGCTGCCCGAGATCCCCGCGCCGGAGCGCAATGCCGTGAAGATGTCCTCCGTCTGTTGCAACAGCTGCTGCTGAGCCGCGTGCACGGCCTGGCTCACCCGCGGAGAGCCGTTGTACGCGAGAATGGACTCTACGGTCTCATGCTCCCACCGTGCCGCGTGCGCCACCGTGTTGTACGCCTCGAACCACGCCTCATCGGAGTCCAACTCCGAATCGGTCAGGAACTGCCAGGCCATGCGGCCCGCGCTTCCCAGCCGGCCGGCCGCGTTGGCGCTCACGAGATACACCAGATCGACCGCCTCCTCATCGCTGAGATCCGACAGGAAGAGAGTGGTGGCCGTAGCGATGATCTCGGTGCGTTCGAGCTCCACCGGGTCGACCTTGTCCGGCGTGTCCTCCGACGTGTGGTGCGTGTAGTCGGGACTGTGGCCGAACATCATCCCGGGGATCTTCAGGTCGATGAACATCATGTGGTCGCTGCCGCCGCCGTAGCCCGTCACCGCGTAGTTGAAACGCGACAGACTGCCGCGCGCCGACCGCACGTTCATGCCGTCCACCATCTGCGCCATGTTCTCGACCACGTCGTTCAGGGCGGACGGGATGGATGAGGGCGTGCGCGTCATGATCATGCGCGAGTGCAGCAGCTCCAGGTTCTCGCCCACCATGTCCATGTTGATGTTGGCGAGAGACGATCCACCGAGTCCGGGCCCGACCATCTCCGGGTGCGCGTCGACGTAGGCCATCGTGCCGTGCCACTCCGGGACCCACAGGAAGCGGATCGAGCGCCGGGGGCGCTCCATGCGGCCCTCGTCGATCAGCGACTGCAGCGTGTTCGCCATGTCGAGGATCGCGGCGGACCCGCTCGCGTTGTCGTTGGCCGACTCCTTGGGGTGGTCGAGGTGCGCGCTGATGATGATCTCCTCGTCGGGCAACTCCGAGCCCTCGATGCGCGCGACCACTATGTCCATGTAGTACGACTCGAGGCCTATGCCCTCGACACTCCCGTGCATCACCACGCGCTGCCCGCGCTCCAGCATCGAGCGCAGCCGCTCGCCCTGACGGTTGGAGAGGTTGAAACCGAAGGTGACGTGATCGACCTCCTCGGGGAGAGGCCACATTCCCGTGTACTGCAGCATGTCCGGAACCAGCTTGGCCCTGTCGTCGTCCAAATAGGCGACCACGGCGGCGGCCCCGTACTTGATCACGGCGAGCCGGTGCACTGAGCCGCCATACCCCGTGGCGAGCACGAACTTGCCGCGCACGTCCTTCCCATCGTAGTCGGAGTCACGCGTGCCGGACCCCACCCAGACGAGCTCGGCGGTGACGTCGCCGGGGTTGGAGTAGGTGATCAGACTCATCGCGATCTCCGGATACCCCACGATGCGCTCATCGTGGGGTTCGACCATGCGCAGCTCGGCCCGCGCAATGTCCCATCCCGACGGCGACTGCCAGGTCTGGTAATCGATCCTGCCGTCCGAGGGGAACGACTCGATGAACGCCTCGTCCTCCGAGAATCCCGCAGCACGCAGCTGCTCCAGCACGTACTGGGCCGAGGCCCGGTAGCCGCGCGAGCCCTGGATGCGGTGATGGCGTGTGATCTGGATGACGTGATCCTTCGCAATCTCCCCGCTCAGCACCTCATGCAGCAGATCGCGCCGCTCGCTGTCGAGCAACGGGACGTACTGCTGCGCCTGGGCGGCCGGGGACACGGCGAGAGTCATGAGCAGAGCCGACGCACCGAGTCGGATCATCAGTTTGGCTCCTGAATCGAGGTTTGTAGCTGCAACAATACCGCAGGGGAACCGCTGGCGTCAGCCCCGAAAAAAGGGTTCTTTACGGATTCCCGGGGACCGCCGCGCGGATCTTGAAGAAGAAGTAGCTGTCGTCCCGGAACCCATAGGCCATGCGCTTGATGACTTTGGGTTGGGTTGCTCGGCGCCGCGGGTATCGGAGTGGTGATTGGGACGGCGATCCCGTGAGAAGGTCCGTTTCCGTCGGTTGTTTGCAGGCTTCCGTAGAGTGTTTCCAAGCCTCCTTCGATCGTTTGGAAGCCTCCCTAGGTCGTTCGCAAGCCGTATTACGGCGTGGGCAAGCCGTATTCGCCGTTTGCACACCGTATCACGCCGTTTGCAGGCAGTATCTCGTCGTTTGGAAGCTTACCCAAGGGCGAGGGAGGCTCTCAAACGGTCAGGTGAGGCCTGCAAACGGTGTCGTTTTGGCATCCACCCCCACGAGGAGGTCTCCCATGGCACGTTTTCCGCGAAGTGAGCCGGAGATCGCCGCGCTCGCGATGCTGGTAACGCAGGGGCCGGGGGACCTGCGCCTCGCGGCGTCTCCCGTCGCACCCGCACGATCTCGAAGCCTTCCCAGCCCCCGAGCAGTGCGGTGATCTCGTCGCATGCCATGCCTCATCCCTCGGTTCGCCCGTGAGATCATCAGCATGGCATCACACCGCCCGCTTGTCACGCTCTGGCATCCCGAAAATCCGTGAAGAACCGAAAAAAGGCGCGAGCCTCATTCGAGACTCGCGCTCTAACGCATTCCGATGGCCCGCTCGATTGCCGCAAGGAAGTCGTCGCCTATCGGGAATGCCTCCCGCTAGGGCACGTCACACGCGCGGATGCAATGCAGTATCGAGGTGACCTTCGGTTCGGTGATGCGATAGTAGACACGCGCCCCGTCGCGGCGGTTGTCCACTATGTTGCGCGCCCGGAGGGTGGCGAGTTGCTGGGACACCGCAGCCTGATTTGCGCCCGAGTACTCCTGCAGCTCGGTGACCGTCTTTTCCCCGGTATCCAGTGCCTCGAGCAGCCGGAGCCTGAGGGGGTGCCCCAAGCACTTGATGACCTCAGCCGCCTGGGCCAGGACATCCCCCTCGATTGGGACAGAGCTCTTGGAACGGGTCATGGGCGATACTCGATTAGGGCTATCTCAAATGTAGGGTCAAATTGCAGACATTGCCATATTGCAGTATTCCTCGCCTCGCGCGAGTCTCCCGAGACAGCGGCGGCACACAGGAGTGAAACGGCTCCGTCCGGGCGTGCCCGGGCGGAGCCGATTGCCTTCAGGAACAGGTGCTCCCTACCGCCGCGCATCCCCCGTTCGCACTGCGCAGAAGTAGCCCCGCGCTTCGCGGCCGAACACTCCGCTGCGCCATTCGCCTGCGAAGCCCTCACCCGACATGGCGCGCACGCCCATGACCATGTACGCGCCGTCGAAGGCGATCACGTCGCGGCGGTTGGCTTCTGAGCCGAAGCGGAGCAGGATCATCGTGCGCTGGGCTCCATCTCTCTCGCCGCGGCTCTCCATGACCATCACGCCGGGACGCTCGGGGTCGAGCGAGGACAAGTCCCCGGCCGCCACCGCGCCTACGACATCCAGATCCAGGCCAGTGGCGCCGTAGAGTGGAACGCTCACACGAGCATCCGTGTCGACGCCTGGAGCCGCGTACTCCCTCAGCTCACCGGTCTGCTCCAACAGCCTGAGCTGACCACTGGTCCGGCCACCGGATTTGTCGCCCCTCGTCGCGACGAGCGTCACGGCGTACTCACCGCTGCGGCCGTCCATCGTAGCGTCGGCCGCGAGCGTGCCGGTCACGGCTTCACACCCGGCCGCACTCGCCTGCTCACCGCCCTGCCTGGCCGAGCAGCCGGCCACGGCGAGAGCCACCGGGAGGAGCGCGGCGCATGCTCTGAGTCGTAGCGTCACGCGCGCCCCCTATCTCACTCTGTACACGATGCGCCCGCTCGGATCCACCGCGTAGATCGGGCCGTGCCAGATGTCGTCCACCATCTCGATGACGAACCGGCCGGCCACGGCAGGCGCTGCCGGCACCACGTAGCTGTCGCTGGCCGCCAGGTTCACCTCGTAGCCCATGTCCCACAGCGAGGCCGGCGTGAGGCGGCTCAGCGGGTTGGGCACTCCACCGTTCAGGAACGGGGTCATCAACTCGGTACCCAGTACGCTCTCGCGCCAGTGGGCGTCCGCCCGGCCCTGCACTGCATCGTTCTCAACGGGGACCTTGTTAGCCAAGTAGCTGGTGCCGCCCAGAGAGTCGAACTCTGCGATGCCGATCGGACCGTCGAAGTAGGTGTCCACTCCCGGGCTGCTGGGCCGCGAAGGGTTCTGCAGAAAGCCGAGCAGGTCCCAAAGCGTCCCCACCCCGATCACGTGTCCCATCTCATGCAGGATCACGTCTTCCAATTGGCCTGCGGCGTCGAGCGCTGCCAGGTCGGCGTCGTCGAACCGCATGACGCCCACGACGGTGAGCGATCCCGAGTTGCGGATCCAGCACGGACCCGCGGATCCGAGGACGCCACCCGGCCCATCGATCGGCTCCACCTGCGCGATGATCAACAGATCGTCCACTGTCTCATTGATCGCGGGGAGACTGTCCATGTTGCACGAGCCCTGCGGAATCACGACCGCTGAGCTCGGCAGGTTCCCTGTTATGAGCTGCTCCCACCGCGCCTCGGCCGCGTTGAACGCCGCTAGCACCGACCCCGAGAGCGTCGTTCCCAGGGCGGGCCGAATCTCGACGTCGTACGTGCTGATCACCCCGCTCGCGTTGAACGTGATCGGGTTGCTGGTGACCGGACCTCCCGTTTCCGTCACCGTCGCGACGAGCGCGTTGGCAGCGGTAGTGGATTCCAGCACCCAGGCACTCACCTGCGCGACGCCCTGGGAATTGGTCATGACCGCTTCCGATACAGGGGTGCCGTCACCCGAGGCGGCGAACGTGACCTGCGCATTCGGGAACGGCGTACCGAGTTGGTCCTTCACGAGGACGGCGGGCCTCACGTTCGTGGCGAAGCCGATGAGCCCGGTCTGGCCGTCGCCCACGTACACCTCGACGCTCGCGGGATCGCTGTCCACCGCCGTCGCGCCGATCGCCAGCGGCGAGCCGGTGAGCGGCGTGCCTAGCAGGTCGGCCGCGGCCTGCATCCCCTGGGCGCCCAGGTCGGCTCCGAGTGTCCACTGCGTGGATGCCAGACCGCCGGCGTCCGTCGCGTCCGAAGTGGGGTTCACCCCTGAGCCCGCGCCGCCCGACGTGATCGAGAAGTTCACCGTGTGGCCGGACACCGGGTTGCCATGCTGGTCGGTCACCTTCACGACGATCGAGCTCACCAGAGTGGAGTTGATCTGCTGGGTCTGGCCGCCGCCCGACTCCGCCGCGATTGCGTCGGCCACGTCCGCCGTCGCCGTCGCGGTGAACACGGCGTTCCCGCTACCCGCGGCCGGTGTAGCCGTCACGGTGTGGGCACCCGCTACGGTGCCGAGCGTCCACTCGGTCGCCGCCCGACCGTTCGACCCGGTGGGGGCGCTCGCAGGCGAAACCGACCCGCCACCGGTGGACACGGCGAAGTTCACCGTCGCGCCCTCGATCGGGTTGCCCTCCGAGTCGTTGACCTGGGCCACGAGCGAGTCTGTCAGCGCCTGCGCCACCACCGCCGTCTGCGCGTCGCCCGAAGTCTTCTGCACCTGATCCGCCGCCTGAGCGACAATCACCGACGCGTCGCCGCTTATGCTGCCCGACGTCGCCGTGATCGTCGCACTCCCGTTGTCCGCCGCCGTCACGAGGCCGGAAGTGCTCACCGAAGCCACCGCCGTGGCGCTCGAGGACCAGGTAACCGTCTGGCCGGACATCTCGGTGCCGTTCTGGTCCCTGACGGTCGGGGTGAGCTGCTGCGTCGCCCCGAACGCGTCCAGCGTGACCGGGGTTGGCGTCACACTGACCGTGGTCGGGACCGGCGTGGGCGTCGTGGGGGTGCTGCTGCAGGCCCAGACAACGAGGGCCGCCGCTGCGAGTGTGACGGAGAGATGCGGGATGCGTCGATTCATGGATGACACCGTTGGGCAGGAGGTTCCGGCTAACCTATGCCGCGCTGGGAATTCGAGCAATAAGCATTTTGGCCCATTCACCTCTGTTTGCGCGGTGAGCCAGCACACATCGGGCCCGCGGCGTGGCTGGCGTCTGCGGCAGGTGGTATCGTAGAGAGAGCCTCACAGGATCAGGGCGCCATGCGGATTTCGAGACTGTTGTGCTGTGCTTTCGTGCTCACGCTTGCGGGCTGCGGGTCGGAGCGGCCGGCCGCGGATGAGCCCCCGGAGGAAGTCGTCCCGCCGGCGTCCGATACCGCGGCGGAGCAGGCCGCAGAACCAGCCGCGGACTCCATGCCCGAGCGACCCGCACCGCCGCCCCAACAGCCTGAAACCGAGCGACCCGCGCCGACCGAGACCGATGCGGAGGCCCGGCCGGCTGCGGACGAACCGACCGCGGAGCCGTCATACCCGCCCGTCGTCGGCAACTGGGAGCTGGAGCTCGACCCGCCGACCCGCGGGCCGAGAACCCGCATCGACATTGCTATTGACTCAGCGCATGGGGGCAGCGTTTACGGGCGTCTGACGCGGTACTTCGCGGGGGATTTCGGCCTCGATGTCCGCGAGTTCGACCCATTTCGGGGAGATCTGGAGGAGGACGGCGCGGTGCGAATCCCGATCAGGTCCGGGAGGATCGGCGACATTCTGCTGGATGGCACAGTGTCCGGTGACACGATCGCCCTCACGACGCTGGGCATCGGACCCGACACGATGGACGCTCGCGGGGGCCGCTGGCTCCTCGTGAGGCGGGGGGACAGCTAGGAAGCCGCCCTAGGGGATGGTCAGCTCCATCCCGGTGATCGCCACCAGCTCGTAGTCGGGAGCGGACGCCTCCAGCACCTGGCCCACGTACGCCTCGGGCACCTTCGTGTCCGACACGGAGACGCGCAGCACGGCGCCGGGACCGATGTCGCCCGTAACCACGCCTCGCATCTCGCTTCCGCTGATGCGGGTCGTGAACACAGTGCAGCCAGCGCAGGCAGCTGTCACAGTGTCGATCATCGTGGGCTCCGTGGCCGTGATACTGAACGAGAGAGCCCCCAGGTCCTCGACCGGGCTCACCAGCTGCATCGTGAGGTCACCCGCCTGGGGACCCGAATCGCAACCGGCCGCCAGGACCACGGCGAGCGGGATCAGCAAAGCGCGCAGCGCCTTCATCGGTCCACTCCCCTCAGCTCGGCCAGCCGTTCGGCAAGCGCCGCCGCCGTCAGAGGCGCGTCGCCGCTGTCCACCCAGGCGTGAAAGTCGCCTACGTCGAATCCGCCGTTCCGGTTGCCCAGCAGGTCCAGGTACTCGAGCTCGTCGTCGGTCAGCGTCTGGCTCACTCCGAGCAGCTCGTCCAGTACACTGGCCATAACGAGAGTCGGGACCGCGACGTCCAGAGACGTCATCGTGGACTCCGTTTGGGAGCCCGACGTGACATGTGCCTCGAAGGCGAAGCTGCCGGTCTCTGCCGGCGTTCCGGTCAGCATGCCCGTGCCGCTCTGCAGGGTGAGCCCCTCCGGCAGGGCGCCACCGACCACGGTCCACAAGTTGCAGCCAGCTCCTCCGGTCGCCGTAAACTCGTGCTGGTAAGCCGTGCCCATCACACCGTCCGGCGGATCAGCCGAATCCAGCACGAGCTGGGGTGCAGTGTGACCGATGACCACACGGACCGGACCCGACGGATCCATCGGGTTGACCTGTTGAATCGAGCCGACGGTGATCTCGGTACAGGTACCGTCGTTCCACTGTGTGGCCGGGTCGGTATCGAAACTGAAGCGCACGTTGCTCGTCGAGCCCGGGAACGGGTCCCCAGCATCCCCGCGGTTCGCGCCCAGCTGGAGGTGGTCCACGCCGTCCGCCTGGACCAGTCTCACCGCTTCGGGATCGGCAGCGTTCACCGTATTGAAGCCCGAGCGCGCCCGAGCGAGCGTTGAGTCAACGTGCCAGACCAGGAGACCCCGTTCGTGCAGCAGGGAATCCGATCCAATCCGCTGCCGGTTCTCCAGCAGGTAGTACTCGCTCGTGCCCGGAATCGGCACGATGTAGGCGGTGTCGGACAGCTCGACCGGCTGGATGTCTATGGTGATGTCAGTGCCGAGCAGCACCTCGGTGACCCACCCCAGCTCCGCGCGGGACCACGCCGACATATGGGCCGGCCGGTGGGCCTTGTTCCAATTCCCTGAGCCCATCAGCCCCCAGTGGCCTATCCCCTCGCTGTCCCGCGTCTGCCAGGCCGTGTTGTACAGGTCGGGCAGCCCGAACAGATGCCCCGTTTCGTGCGCGATCAACCCGGGTGACTGGGGCTCGTCGGGCGTGCACCCGTCGTCCCCACCCTGGCCACCCTGGATGATGTAGTTGTTGACCTTGATCTTGGCGCCGCCACCGTTCACATCGTCGAGAGTCTCGAGCGGGAAGCCGGTCCACCCGCTGTACACCCAGCGGTGGGCCCAGATGTTGTCCGCCGACGGCGGATACTGGTTCACGCAGGCGCCGTCCACCTCGGGGTGCAGCAGTACGATGGCGTCCACGAACCCGTCGTCGTCGCCGGAGTTGGGCAGTCCGTCGGGCCCGTCATTGTCGAACTGACCGTAGTCGAGCGTGGCGTCGTGCGCCGCGACCATCTCCCTGATCAGTGCGGCGACGTTGCCGTCCCCGCCGAGACCGTTGCTGCTGCCCTCGTAGTAGGTGTCCGCACTGTCCACTCGGGTCCAGTCCAGAACGGTGCCGTTCACCCGCAGGGAGTCGCTCGAGATCTCGAGGTAGTAGGTGTGTACCGAGTACGGCGGCGCCGCCGCCGTCCCGAACAGCTTGGTCTCCAGCGCGCTGCGCGGCACGTTGGCCACCAGGGCAGCCGAGTCAATGCTGGAGATGTTGGAGTAGAGTATCAGGAACGCTGGCACGTTCAGGTCGCCCACCAGAATGCCGTTGACGTCGGTGTGGGCCCGCTGCGCGAGCGCCACCGCCTGCGTGAGGTGGGACCGCATCGCGCCCCGGCGAGCCGATATCTCGCGCCCCTTGCGGACCCAGCCGTCGTCCTCAGCGAACCGGAACGCCCGCGGGTGCCGCGCGAGAAGCTCGTAGAACGCCGGCGGCGGCTTCGCCCCACCCAAGGCGCGCCCGATCGCTTCGACGTCGGATTGGGCCCGGGCTGCCGGCGGCGTCAGGCACAAGGCGGCCGCGGCCGCAACCGCCAGGCTCCCCAGTGAGACAGCTCTGTGTCCGATCAAGCGCTTCTCCATTCGCTCCACACCGCGTTATCGCGCGCGCAATCTACCCAGTTTCTGGTGCCCGACGAAGAGCACCATAGAGGGGGCCGCGGCCCCGCGCAGTGTGCCGGCTCACGCACCCTGGGGCCCTTGCGCCCTCGATCCTGCTAAACCTTTGACCCACAGGGAGTTCCGGGCCTGGGGCCTTGTGTATAGGACCGGTCGTTGCTAAAATCGTATGACCCGCAACCCGGTCTTTGCCGGGGCGGGCTGGTCTCGTTTCTCCAATGTGCAGAGGGGACGTGGACATACAGACCTTGCAGCAGGTCGCGCTGTTCCAGAAGTGCAAGAACTTCACGACCGCGCGTGAGATACAGGCGGCCGGCCTCTATCCGTACTTCAAGCCGATCTCGAAGGCGGAAGACACGGTCGTCATCATCGAGGGCAGCGAGAAGGTGATGATGGGCTCGAACAACTATCTGAGCCTCACACATCACCCCAAGGTGCTGGAGGCCGCCAAATGGGCCCTGGAGCAGTACGGCTCGGGGTGCACCGGCAGCCGGTTCCTGAACGGCACCCTGGACCTGCACGAGCAGTTGGAGTGCCGCCTCGCCGATTTCTTCGGCAAGGAAGCGTCCCTCGTATTCTCGACCGGCTACTCCGCGAACCTCGGCCTCATCTCGGGGCTGGTGGGACGCGGCGACGTGGTGTTCATCGACAAGCTGGACCACGCCTCCATCGTGGACGGCGCCAAGATGGCCTACGGCGTGACCGCCCGGTTCGGGCACAACGACTTCGAGCAGCTCGATCGCCTGCTCCAGAAGTACGGTGGCCGCGGCACGATGATCATCGTGGACGGCGTGTACTCGATGGAGGGCGACATCGCCGACGTACCCGGCCTGCTCAAGCTGGCGCAGCAGTACGGTTCCGCGTTGGCCATCGACGACGCGCACTCCGTGGGCGTGCTCGGCCCCAGGGGAGACGGCACCGCCGCCCACTTCGGCCTCACGGACGAGGTGGACATCATAGTCGGTACGTTCTCGAAATCACTGGCCTCGATCGGCGGGTTCATCGCCAGCTCCGAATCCGTGATCCACTACCTGAAGCATCACGCGCGACCGCTCATCTTCACGGCGGCGCTGCCCCCGGCCAACACCGCCGGAGTGCTCGCCGCGCTCGACATCTTGATCGCCGAGCCGGAGCGGCGCGAGCGCTTGTGGCACAACACGAAGCGGTTCCAGGAGGGTATCCGCAGCCTGGGCTTCGACATCGGGCCGACCCAGACGCCCATCGTTCCGGTGCTGATCGGCTCCATGCACAACACCTTCGCCTTCTGGCGCAAGCTGTTCGACGCGGGCGTCTTCACGAACCCGGTGGTGCCGCCCGCGGTGCCGCCGGACGAGTGCCGCCTGCGGGCGAGCCTCATGGCCACGCACACCGACGATCAGATCGACTCCGCCCTCGAGACGTTCGGGCGGCTCGGTCGGGAGATGGGGGCCATTTGAGCCCAGAGCCGGTCGTGCGGCCGGTTGAGTCGGCCCGCGACCTCAAGCGCTTCATCGCGTTTCCGTACCGGCTTCATCGGGGGGATCCCATCTGGGTCCCCCCGTTGCGTATGGACGTGCGCACGATGCTCTCGCGCGAGAAGAACCCCTTCTTCGAGCACGCGGAGGCGGCGTACTTTCTCGCCGAGGACGCCGGCGGCACGGTCACGGGCCGCATCGCTGCGATCCACAACCGGGCCCACAACGAGTTCCACGGAGACCGCGTCGGGTTCTTCGGGTTCTTCGAGTGCGTGAACGACCAGGCCGTGGCGGACGCCCTGTTCGAGGCAGTGGCCGCCTGGCTCAGGGAGCGGGGGCTCACCACGATGCGCGGGCCCGCCTCGTTCTCGACCAACGACGAGTGCGGCCTCGTCGTCGAAGGATTCGACACCCCACCGACGGTGCTGAATCCGCACAACCCTCGCTACTACGTCGACCTGGTTGAGCGGGCCGGATTCGAGCAGGCCATGGACATGCACCAGTTCCAGACGGTGACCGACGAGCTGCCCGAGCGCCTCGTGCGCGGCGCAAAGCTCATCGCGAAGCGCAAGGGCATCACGCTGCGCCCTCTGGACAAGAAGCGGTTCTTGCAAGAGGTGGACAGCATCAAGCCGATGTACAACGCGGCGTGGGAGAAGAACTGGGGCTTCGTACCGATGACCGACGAGGAAATCGACCACCTGGCCAAGCAGCTCAAACCGATAGTGGTCCCGGAGCTCGTCGTGTTCGCCGAGCGAGACGGCGAGAGAATCGGGTTCGCGGCGGCGGTGCCCGACCTCAACGTCGCGCTGAAGCGGAATCCGTCGGGACGGCTCTTCCCGGGCATCCTCAAGATCCTCTGGGCGTCGCGCAAGATCAGTAGAATACGCGTCCTGCTGCTGGGCCTGTTGCCCGAGTACCGCAAGACGGGGGCGGACGCCCTGATGTTTCATTGGATCTGGGACAAGGGCACGGCACGTGGGTTCAACTGGGCGGAGGCGGGCTGGATTCTGGAGAGCAACGCTCCGATGGCCAACGGGCTCGAGCGAATGGGCTTCGACAGGTACAAGACACTACGGATGTACGACCGCGAGCTGTGAGAGCCTTCGTTACGGGCGCGACCGGCTTCGTCGGATCGCACCTCGTAGACGCCCTGCTCGGTCGCGGTGACGAGGCGTCCTGCCTGGTGCGCAACCCCGCCAAGGCGGCCAGGGTCTTCCCCGATCGCTCGCCGGAGACAGTCATCGGTGACCTCGGCGACGAGGGTGCGCTCCGCGCCGGCATCGAAGGCGCGGACGTCGTGTTCCACGTGGCCGGGGTGACCTCCGCGCGCAACCGGGCCGAGTTCTTCTCCATCAACACGGACGCCACCCGCCGCGTGCTCCAGGCAGCGACCGACGTCGCGCCCGATCTGCAGCGGTTCGTGCTCGTCAGCAGCCTCTCGGCCGCCGGCCCCACGCGGAGCGGCAAGGTCCTGACCGAGCAGGATCCGCCCCGCCCCGTGAGCAACTACGGAGCGAGCAAGCTGGCCGGCGAGCGGATCGTGATGGACGGCGCGCTCCCCTGGACGGTGATCAGGCCTCCTGCCGTGTACGGACCCAGGGACGACGAGCTGCGCCGGCTCTTCAAGCTCGCGCGACTGGGGCTGGCACCCCTCTTCGGTGACGGCTCCCAGCAGCTCACCCTGATCCACGTTCGGGACCTGGTTGCGGCGCTCCTCGCCGTGCCGGACAGCGAGACCACCGCCGGCGCCACCTACTACGCCAGCCACCCCGAGATCCTCACGGCGAGAGAGTTCGTCACCGCGATCCACGCCGCAGTCGCGAAGTCAGCCGGCAAGGCCGAGGGAGACATCGGCAAGCCGCTTTTCATCCCGGTGCCCGGCTGGTTCACTCGTGGCTTCCTGGTCGTCAGCGGAATGGCGGCCGGTCTCGCCGGCCGGGCCACCATGCTCTCACCCGATAAGGGCGACGAGCTGCTCGCGGAATCGTGGGCCTGCTCGCCGTCCGCGCTCGAGAGGGACACCGGTTGGGCCGCGACGATCCCCTACAGCGAGGGTGTCCCGGAAACGGCGCAATGGTATCGGCACCAGGGGCTGCTGTGAACCGACTCGACAAGCTGAACCCGGTCGACAAGCTCGTCGGCATCTACGTGGCCTTCGTGTCGGTGATGGCGGTGTTTCGACTGGGACCGGGCGACGCGGACTTCTGGTGGGTTCTGCTGGCGCAGGCGCTCACTTTCGTGCTGCTCTACCTGTTCACGAAGGTCGGGCCGAACGAGCGGGCCGGAGCGGTGCTGCACGACCTGTACCCGCTGCTGCTGATCCCGGCGCTGTACACCGAGCTTGCGTTCCTCAACGTCGGGCTCGGCGTCGACGTTGTGTTCGCGAACGATCTGATAGTCCAGGGTTGGGAGGAGTCACTATTCGGCGCACAGGTCTCGTACACCTGGATCCGGACCTACCCCTCGGTCTTCTGGTCGGGGCTGCTGCACGTGGCCTACGTCAGCTACTACCCCATCGTCTATCTCGGGCCGATCCTGCTGCTGGCTCGGGGCCGACGCCAGGGCGCGCGCCAGGTGTTGTTCGCGACGATGCTCGCCTACCTGGTCTGCTACGCCGTGTTCATTCTCTTTCCCGTCGCGGGGCCCAACTGGGTGTTCGACAACCCCACCGGACCGGTGCGGGAGGTGTGGAGCGCGCGGTTCGTGTACGGCCTGCTGGGGACCGGATCATCGGTGGGCACCGCCTTCCCGTCGTCACACGTGGCGGCGACGTTCACCGCCGTATTCGCCACCTGGCGGGAGTGGCGCGCTCTGGCGCTGGTGTTCGTGGTGCCGGCGAGCTTCATGGCTGTCGCCACCGTGTACTGCCAGATGCACTACGGGATAGATGCGCTGTTGGGACTGGGGCTGGCCGTTGTCGTGACCCTCGTGGCGCGCCGAGTTCGGGCCTGAGCTTCAGTCGTGTTCGTGCGTCGAGTGATCGTGCTCCGCCGGCGCGCTCCCCTCGGGCATCGGCGCCATGGCCATGATCTGCTCGTAGCGACCGCGCACCTCCTGCAGATAGTGCTTCCGGTCGAGGACGTATAGCGCGTCGGCCACGTCCGCCCGCGGCCACATGATGTTCTCCCGGGGCATGAACACCCCGGCGACCACTCCCATGCCACCCGCGTACAACGTGTCGGCAGACGGGTTGTCGTACGTCACGGATACGCGGTACACGTGGTCAGGCGTGATCTTCACGCCGAGCTTGCGGTACAGTCGTCCGATCGTGACTCCCACTACCTCGTCGCCATCGTCCGTAATAGACCGGCCTTCCCAGATGACCTCGTCCTCGGTCAGGTCCTCGAACCGGATGCCGGTGGCGTACTCGTGGAGGTGGCTGCCGATGACCATGATGCGTCCCGCCATCGCGGGGCTGGCCTCGTAGGAGAAGGTGGACTCGCCGGGAGGAAGGTCCACGGCCTTGTCTCCCGCCGGGAACCCGATGTCCAGCTGGAACGGGTATACGTTGGCGAACGGCCAGGGGCGGCCTGCCGCTACGTACTTGAGATGCACCTCGACCGTCACGCCGGGATGGTCCACGCCGGTCGGATTGTGCAGCATCGCCGACACCACCATCCGGGCGCCTTCCGGCACCGGGTAGCCCATCAGGAGCCACGGCATGTTCTGGTCGCCGGTCTCCTTGCCCACCGCCAGCATGCGCTGTGAGATGGGGAGGAAGAGCTCGCGGTAGTCGGGGTTGATCAGGTTGAGGTGGTGTACCAGCTCGGTCGGGAGCGGCTCGCCATCCTGGCCCACGACCCGGTACGAGAACCCGTATAAGTAGGCGCCGGTCGGAATGGTGAGCTCCGTGACGGGCGGGAAGATGGCTCCACCGTGACCTCCGTGGCCGCCCTGCCCACCCTCCTCGGACACCATGGCACTGGCGGGGAGATCCAGCGGCCCGATGAGCACGACGAACTCCTTTGCAGGCTCATCGTGAACGAGGCGGACCTGGGAGTCCATTCCCCCATGTCCCATGCCCTCGTGCTCCATCTCCTGTGCGGCGCCGGGGCGGGCGGCACCCAACAGCAGCAGGCCGCAAGCGGCCAATCTCAAAACCTTCACTGTGGTCTTCCTGGCTGAATTCCGATAGATTCGATACGAATTCTTAAGGGAACCACCGACGGGGCTGGAAATCAAGCCTGAGCACCGCCAGCCGGGAGCGAGGCCGGTGGCACCGCGCCCATGCACCTCGCCAGTACCTTGAATTTTGCTACCAATCGGTGAACTTGAGTGCACCATGCGTCTCCCCCTGGCATCAGCCATGGCCGCGCTTGCATTTGCGGCTTGTGTTCCCGGCAGCCCGGTCTACATCGGCAGGGCCGACACGGTGACCTTTGAGGGCAAGATCTACATATTCGAGGATAGAACTCCCGCCCCGCAGGCGGAGGCCTGCCTGTTCGGCACCGACACGCTTTGCGTTCGCGCCAACGACGACGGCCACTACTGGATGTCGACCTATGGGAGCGTGGTGATGGGCGACAGCACGGTCGTCCTGCGCTTCCGAATAGACGGTGTGGAACCTGCCTACACGACCCTGGTCGGACTGACGGATGATGAGAAGCGCGTGGTCAACTGTGCGATCAGCAACCGGGTGACCCTGAGCAACCAGCCCCGAGCCTGCCTGCCAATCCCGTAACCGCGACCAGATGCCCAAACCACCGCCGTGCACCCGCCTCGGCAGACACTGCCGGGAGCTTACAGTAACGCTTCGGATCGCAGACCTGGAGGACGACGCCCAGTCGCTGCAGGACGCGGCTGCGACCTGGCTGCTGGGACATACGGAGCGGATTACCATGGGCCGCCCTCATGTGGACGGCATCGAGCTCCTCGTGGATGCCACGGTGCACGTCCCGTGCAAGTACTTGAAGGAAGTGGGTCCCGCGACGCGAGACGGGAAACGGCCCCGCGTGCGGTGCACGGCACACGGGTTCCGCGGCCCAATGCCGGCGACTACCCAACTGCCGCCGGAGCGTGTCCCACCGGTTCAGCGGGGCGTCGGCAAGTACCAGCTCGTGTACAAGGGCCGTCAGCGGGTCATGCCCCTGCCGCTGAAGCGCGCCGCCCGCAGGGCATTGCCGGTGGTGCAGAACGACAACCCGTGCCTCGGCGCCCCGTGCCGAACCGGGGACAACAAGCGGGGAGCCGCCTGCTGTCGCGACCTCACGCTCGAGATGGTGATCCCCGAATCGGCCACCCGGACGATGGCGCTCCTCAAGGCACGCAAGTCGCCGTATCTCTGCAAGGTCGAGCGTGAGGGCCCCGATTCGGTCGAGGCAGAAGTGATCTCGGCGTGCGGTTACCTGGAGGAGGACGGGATCACCTGTGCCCTGCACAACCGTGTGCTGCCCAACGGCCGATTGGCAAAGCCCTCCATTTGCATGGAGTGGCCAGACCTGGAGCCGGATGACGAGGGCCACCCGGGCTGCCCGCTGACGTGATGCGCAGGAACCGCCACATGGCGGGCCTGGTTCCGTAAAGCAACCCTCCCGATAGGCGGAACGGTATGAACTCCCCTGAGATGACCCCCGGCGAGCTGGCGCGCGCCCTCGAAGCAGGCGACGCCGTGCAGATTCTCGACGTGCGCGCGCCGCAGCGGGTAGCCGCCGGCCACATCGAGCTCGCTCCGGATGGCCGCTTCCACAACATCGTGGGTTCCCAACTCGTGCAGATGCGCTCGCCACAGCAGATCGGTCTCGATCAGGAGGTCCCGGTAGCCGTCGTGTGCGGGCACGGCACCGACAGCAAGGTGCTCGCGGGCCTGCTCAACCAGGTCGGCTACCGAGCCAGCTCGCTCAGGGGCGGCATGGCGGGATGGATGCTCCTCAACCTGAGTCGGGCGCTGCCGACCCCGCCCTCACTCGACCTGTTGATCCAGTTCGATCGGGTGGGCAAGGGTGCGCTGGGCTACCTGCTGGTGAGTGACGGCGAAGCCCTCATCATCGATCCGCCCAGAGACATCTCCGCGTTTCAGGCGGCCGTTGAGCAGGCTGACGCACAGATAGTGGCCGTGGCGGACACGCACTGCCACGCCGACTACTTGAGCGGCGGTCCCGGCTTGTCGCACGTGGCGGGAGCTCCGTACTACCTCCACCCCGCCGATTCCAGCTACCCGTACGACGGCACGCCGGGCCGCCTGCGCTTCGAGTCGCTCGAGGACGGGGCCGAGCTCACGGTCGGCCGCGCCACCGTGAAGGTGCAGCACACGCCGGGCCACACCGAGGGAAGCGTGACCTACGTGGTGGACGACCAGGCCGCCTTCACGGGCGACTTCGTGTTCATCGCTTCCGTCGGGCGGCCCGACCTCACCGGCAAGACCGAGGAGTGGACCGGCATACTGTGGAACAGCCTGGAGCGGGCCAGAAAGCAGTGGCCCGCCGACGTCATCATCTACCCGACACACTACGCCTCCGACGAGGAGCGCTCAGCCGACCGCTCGGTTGGCACGCCGTTCGGCGAACTGCTCCGAACCAACGAGGCCCTCCGGATCGCCGATGCAGGCGCCTTCCGAGAGTGGGTTCAGGAGCGGACGGGCACCTTCCCGGACGCCTACCGCAAGATCAAGGCGGTGAACGTCGGACTGCTGGCGGTGAACGAGCTGGAGGCGGAGGCGCTGGAGGTGGGGAAGAACGAGTGCGCTTTGGCCTGACGCGTGGCGCGTCGGCTCAGGGGGTGTAGGGCGCCATGAACTCCCCCCGCACGGGCCGCCCCTCTTCAGTCCGGGCGGGGTAGAAGACCCACTGGTTCAGGCGGTCGAGCAGCGCGCTTCGGAAGGCTCCGTCCTCGATCTTGGGCTCGACCTCCACCTTGGTCACCGCCCCTCGCCTGTTCACCCAGAAGTGGAGCGTGTACTCCCGCCCCTTGATCGACGGCGGCGCCTGCTCGAAGGGGTAGAGCACTACGCGCGGCTCCGGCGCGCGCGCCGCGCCGCCGCCGCCCGAGCCCGGGCCCTCATAGCGACCGACGCCGGTCCCCTGCCCCGAGCCGACTCCTCCACCGCTGCCGGTGCCGGTGCCTTCCCCCGCTCCGGTGCCCTCCCCTGGGCCCTCCGCCTGGATCACCACGACGCGCGTGGCCGGGAGCGTCTCGATCTCGGGCTCCTGCGCCGTCGTCTCGATGGTGGGCTCGGGCAGCGCCAGCGCCACCTCATCGACCTCTGCAGCCGCTGCGGGGCTGCTGGCCGCGGGGGCCGGTAGTGGCGGGAGCTCGATGTATTGGATCTCGGCGCCGCCACCACCGCCACCACCACCTATCGGTCCGGGACCGTGGCCTCCCCCGAAATAGGCCGCTACGCTGCTGCCCACGATGATCAGGACCACGAGAACCGCGTGCAGTGCGACGGAGAGCCCGATGCCCGCCCCAAGCGGACGGTCGGTCCGCGGGGGAAGTACGTGCGGTGTTTGCGGCGGCCTCACCGCCTACGAACCTCCTCCCTCAGTCGCTCGTACTGTTCGGGCGTGAGGAAGTAGATCCGGTCGAACGCCTCATTGGTCCTGCTGTCTTCTGCTCCCACTACGTCGAGGAACACGCGGCGGTAGCGTGACGCCATCGTCGGCGCGTAGAAGTCGAGGATCAGGGCCCCGCAGCGCACGGCCGCACGCCGCCTCAGGTCCTCCAGCTCGTCCCCTTCCATTTCGATGCTCCCCAGGACCCGATCGTCCACCAGCAGGAAGCACAGCTCCTTGAGGAAGGCGAATACCGTTGCCTCGGGCTCGTCCGTACCGAGCGGCATCAGCACCGACACAATCTGGTCGCCGGTGTCGTACTCGTCGAACTCCACGATGCGGCCTTCCGGCCCCACCGGCGGCGACGGGAAGATGACACCCGACGTGAGCCGGCGGCGCGCCAGGTAGGGACCCAGCTGCGGCACGAACAGGGTGTCCCACATGGCCTGGATGGCGACGTAGCGCGGCGCCTGCTCCACGGTGAACTGCTCCCAGTAGTCGCGATAGAACACGTGCCACTCGATCCGGGCGGCTTCGACCAGCCGCTTGAGGAGGCGGCGGGCTCCACCGGTCTGCATCGCCTGCGCCATGATCAGCAATCCCAGACCGGCGTTGGGGCCGAGCCCGCCCGAGGGCTGCGAGGCTCGGTCGGGGTCGCCCGGAGGGGGACCGCCCGGCGGCCTCTGTCCCCGGAAGAACTCCTGGGGACTCGGGACGTCGTTGTCGGCCACCCGCTGGAGCGACATCAGCATCTCTTCCGCGCTGGCGGTCGGGAAGTACAGCGGCACGAAATGGAATACGTCCAGTTCCGGGTTTCCGCCCGCGAGGTCCCGCCTCAGCTTCGTCGCCAGCGAGTCGAGTGGCGTGGGGTAGATGCCCAGCTCTTGCTTCACGTCGCGGATGCGGCGCGCATAGTCGGCGCTGTACAGCCCCAGCGGGCCGGGCTGGTCGGCGGCGATCACCGCCAGGGTGTGGAACCAGAGGTCCGTCTGCGGCGCGCCCCGCACCAACCAGCCGCGCCGGTCGGTCCGTTCGAGCTGGGGCGCCGCCGGCGCCTCGGCAACCGCGGGCGCGATCTTCTGGCGCAGATTCTCGAGCACCGCCCACTCGACCGGGTACGCATCCTCGAACGTGGCTCCCTGGTCGGCGCCCTGCGCCGCAGCGAGGAAAATCGCCTGATACCGGTCCACCTGTTCCGGTGCACGAGCTTCGAGCAACAGGGAGCCGCACCGGACGGCCGCCCGGCTGCTCACAGCCGCGTCTACTCCGTCCAGGGTCGTGCGTACCGACTCGTCGGCAGTGGAGAAGCAGAGCTCGCGCAGGATGGCATAGACGCTCACGTCGGGATCGTGCGCCCCCGGCGGCGCCCATATCGCAGTGACATTGTCGAGCTTCCGAAACGGGCTCCCCTCGTACACTCTCCCCTCCGGGCCCAGGGGCGGTGACACCAGAATAGCCCCCGCGTCCAGCTGGCGCTCTGCCAGAAAGTCCATCACCACCGGAGCCACGTCGCCGACCCAGCGGGCCTCGACTTCGGCGAAGTAGGCGCTGTCCGCTCCCGTCGTGCGCGCCCAGTAGTCCGCGTAGAAGGACGCCCACTCGCGGGACAGAACGTCAACGAACTTGCCCAGCACCTCCCGATGGTCTCCGTCCCGGAACGTCCCCGCCACCTGGCGAACGCCGAACCGCGTGCGGGCGTCGAAGAACTGCGCCTGGCTCAGGTCGCGCTCCGCCACTGCCTTGAGCGCCAGCAGCATCTCTTCGGGACCCGCCTGGGAGAAGTAGAGCGGCACGAAGTGGAGGGCCTGGAAGACCTGCTCTTCCTGGAACTCGATCAGCAGCTCAGCCGCGGCGCTGTCGAGAGCGGTGCCGGGGACCCCGGCATCCCGCTTCGCCGCCGCCACGCGATCGACGTAGCCGGCGTTGTAGAGCGAGAACTCGCCGCCCATGCCGAATCCGACCCGGGCCAGCCCGTAGAACCACAGGTCGGCCGCGGCGCTGGATCGCAGCGTCCAGCCTGATCTGCCCTGCCCGGCGTTGCTGGGCACCTGGCCGCCCGCCCCCGCAGCAGAGCCCACCGTGGTCGCGAGCAGCAACAGGCCGACCCGCCAAGTCATTCCATACTCACGCATTGCACCTACCAAACCCGTTATCCGGACAGGAGTTCCTCCATAGGATCGCGAAGTATCGACGGGTCCGGCCTTTGCGGCAACCCTGCCCGCAGGCCCCGCCAGTCCCGATGTGTGCAAGCCGGGCCCGCTGGATCGTCATCAGGGTCAGAACGAACCGCGAGGAAGCAATGAAAACGCTCAAAGCGCTCATTTTCGGCATCCTGATGGCCGGTCCGCTCCAGGCCCAGGGCTGGATCGAACCCGTACCTGATGGGACGCAGGGCTTCGCAGTTGTTAAGGTGCGAACCGCCGTCTCCGTCCGGGTCACGGGACGCGTGGCTCTGGTGGAGGTCGAGGAGTGGTTCCGCAACGAAGGCCGCGGCCTCGGAGAGGGCGACTACCTCTATCCACTCCCCGGCGAGGCGGTGTTCAGCAACTTCTCGCTATTCCAGGGAGACCAGGAACTCCGTGGCGAGACGATGGACGCTGCACAGGCGCGCGCCATTTACGAGGAGATCGTCCGCAGCAAGCGCGATCCGGCCCTCATCGAACTGGCCGGACACGGGCTGCTGCGCGCTCGCGTCTTCCCCATCAACCCCGGGGAGACCCGCAAGATCACGCTGCGCTATACGCAGGTGCTGGAGCGCGCAGGTGACGCGCTGCAGTTCCGCTATGCCGCAGGCGGGCGCAGCGGCCGCTGGGTATCGGTCGAGGGCGGCGCCCAGTGGCGGCGGCGCGCCGAGCCGGTGCCGTTGACGTTCACGCTCGTGGCCGATGGCGCGACATTCAACGATCCGTTCTCCCCCACCCACGAGCTGCGGGTGGCTCGCATCGACGGGCGGCTCACCGTGCGGCAGGCAGGCGAGCTCTCGGGCGACTTCGCCCTGTTCCTGCCCATGGCGCGCGGATTGGTGGGGCTCACCCTGGTGACGCACCGGCCCGTGGGCGAGGACGGCTACTTCATGTTGACCTTTTCGCCGGGCCAGGACGACGGCGCCGCGGTGCCCCGCGACCTGACGGTGGTGCTCGACGTGTCGGGCTCGATGTCCGGGTCCAAGATCGACCAGGCCAAGGCTGCGCTGCGGCAGCTCCTCGGCTCGCTGGGCCGGGAGGACCGCTTCCGGCTCCTGGCGTTCAGCAACCGGGTGCGGGCGCACAGCGAGGGCTGGACGCGGTCCACTCCGGACCAGCTGAGAGACGCGAACCGCTGGATCGACCGGCTGGACGCCGACGGCGGGACCAACATCTCGGGCGCCCTGACCGAGGCCTTCCGCCTGGATAGCGACGAGGGCCGGCTGCCCATCGTCGTGTTCCTGACCGACGGACTCCCCTCGGTGGGTGAGAGCAACCCGGAACGCATCGCGGCGCAGGCCGAGGCCGACCGTGGGCAGGCGCGTGTGTTCGCGTTCGGGGTGGGCTATGACGTGAACACCTACCTGCTGGACAGGCTGTCCGCCGCGGGCCGCGGCGCCACGCAGTACGTCGAGCCGGGCGAGGACGTGGAGCAGGCGCTCAGCGTCCTGGCGACCAAGATCCGGCATCCGGTGCTCACCGACCTGGCCATCGCGGACGCTCCGGTAGAGCTCACGGAGATCTACCCGTCCACGCTCCCCGATCTGTTCGCGGGCGAGGAGCTCGTGGTGTTCGGGCGCTACCAGTCCGGCAGCGAGCGCAGCGGCAATGTCGCCGTCACCGGAGAGCGCAGCGGAAGGGTCGTGAGGCTGGCCACCGAGGCCACCTTCCCCAGCCACGAGCCGGGCAATGACTTCATCCCGCGCCTGTGGGCGTCCCGCAAGCTGGGAACGCTCACGCGGACGCTGCGGTTGGAGGGTGCGACCGAGGAGCTCGTCGAGGAGATCCGCAGCCTCGCCCTGCGCTACGGTCTCTTGAGCGAGTACACGGCTTACCTCGTCCAGGAACCCGAGGAGTTCGCCGACATGCGTGGGCGGGTGCCGCGCAACGCCCCGATGCAGATTGGCGGCGTGGCGGCTTCCGCACCGGCCAACGCAGTGGGCGAGGGCGCCGTGGCGCGGTCCAAGCTGGACCAGGCCCGCGCTGAGGCCAAGACCGAGGCCGAGCTGCAGGCGGCCGACGAGGACATCCTCAGTCGCGGGCACTTCGGGCAGACGAGACACGTGGCCGGACGGCTGTTCTCGGTGCAGGACGGCATCTGGACCGACCTGGCACACAGTGATTCGGTGCGCACCGTTGCGGTGGCGCCGTACGGTGAGGCGTACTTCGCGCTGCTCAGGGAGCTCCCGGAGCTCGAGCCCTACTTCTCGGCGTTGGAGCAGGTCGTGGTGCACGGAAGACAGGTTAGCATCCGCGTTGTTGACGGCGGCGAGGGCACGATTACGGACGCCGAGCTGGCGCGGCTAGTGCGGGACTTCCGCGAGCGCTAAACTGGACACCGTGAGCGTCGACTGGGCAGAAGTGTACCGCACGACCTTCGAGGACCTGGTCCGCTTCCTGCACCGCAAGGTGTGGGATGCGGACCGGGCGCAGGACTTGGCACAGGAGACGTTCGTGCGCGCGCTGGATCACGAGCCGGACAACCCGCGAGCCTGGCTGTTCACCGTGGCCGGCAACCTCGCTCGCGACGAGGCGCGAGCGGCCATCAGGCGGCGGGAGCATCTGACGCTCATCAAGAGCGAGGCTGCCACGCGGGAGCCGGCCCCCGACCCGGCCGAGGAGCTCGAGCACAAGCAGCGAATGCAGCGGGTGCGGAGAGCGCTGGATCGCCTGAGCGAGAAGGACCGTGACGTGCTGCTGCTGTGGGATGCGGGACTCGACTACGCAGAGATTGCTGCCGAAACGGGACTGGCACAGGGAGCGATCGGCACCACCCTGGCCCGCGCCCGTCGCCGCCTGGTAGAGGCACACGGCGAGCTGGAGGATAGAGATGTCGCACATCGATGAAGGCCAGCTGCACGCGTATCTGGACGACGAGTCCGGGGCGGTGACCGACCGCGAGGCGGTCGAGCGTCATCTCGAGACCTGCGCCGGGTGCCGCGAGCGGCTCCAGACGGAGCGCAAGCTGCGCGAGAGGGCCGCCGCGATTCTCAGCGGCTCCGGGCCCGGAGCGGTTTCCGCACCGCCGTTCGATGATATAGTGGCCCGCTCCCGCGCGGCGCGTGTCCGCAGCCGATACCTGCGGCTCAACCGCCTGACGGCGCTGGGCTGGGCGGCGGTCATCTTCCTGGCGGTCGGTGTGGGCTGGATCGCGAGGGGCACGGTTGGAGTGGACAGCCCCACGCAGGAGATCGCAGCGGTGCCCGGCGACAGCGCGCCTCTGGGCTTCGGCGTCCTGGCCCAGGGAGAGGTCCCCGAGGAGCGAGCCGCGCCGGCAACGGGTGAGGCAGAGCCCGCCGCGAGCGGGCGCGGAGCCGCGCGGCGCGAGCGCTCCCAGCCCACAGTAATGACCAAATCCGAGACGCAGGCCGAGGGCCATGCGGCAACCCCGGAACAGAACGAGCCGCAGCTGCTCGCCGAGGCGGAGCGGGAGGAGCGCCCGGAAGAGGCGGACCGGCTGGCCGCCGTCGCCGCGCCGGCAGCACCCGCCGCCGCACCGGAGCGCCAGGCCGAGGCGTTCGCGGATGCAGACGAAGCCCGGAACCGGGCCGTGGCAGATGACGCCCGCCTGAGCGTCGTCGGCGGCGTGCGCGCGGACGCGCCGCAGGATGTCCTGGAAGCCCTGGACACTTGGCGCGTGGCCGGGAGCGATTCGGCGGAGCAGCACATCGGCGGTCCGGTACTAACGGTACCGGAGCTGCCGGTTCTCGCCTACCAGGTGGGTGAGGTGGGCGGCACCCCCACCGTGCGCGTCGTGCAACAACTGCCCTCGGGAGAGCCGCTGGAGCTGATCCAGCGCCGTGCGGACGCGGAGCAGATCGGCGCGGTGTCCGGAGTGGTGAGCGCCATGGAGCAGGCTCGCTACAAGCGCGATTCGGTGGACGTGGAGGGCCCCGCGGAGGCCGTCGCTACGGTGGCGAGAGGCGCCTATCTGATCACCGGCCGGGCAGCCATACCCGCCGACTCGCTGGTAGCACTGCTGAAGAGCATATCGCAGTAAGGCGACCGTCGGCGCTCACGTCGTGCGCCGCACCCGTATCAATTCCGCGACCACCGAGACCGCTATCTCCGCCGGTGTGTCAGCCCCGATGGGCTCGCCGATGGGCACGCGCACCCGCTCGAGCGCCTGCGGCGGCACGCCGGCCTGCTCCAGCGCCTGCCAGATCACCGACCTCTTCCGCTGGCTGCCCAGCATGCCGACGTAGCGCGCGCCCGAACTGGCCGTCCGCTCCACTATGTAGGCGTCCATGCTGTGCCCGCGGGTGGTGGCGAGCACGTAGTCGTCCTCGTCCAGAACGAGGCGCTCCAGCACGGCGCGGAAGTCGTCGGCGATCACCTCGCTCGCCCAGGGCACGCGCTCCGGGTTCGCGAAGTCGGCCCGGTCGTCGGTGACCACAACCTGGAAGCCCGCGCCGGCAGCGACCCGTGCGATCTCCACTCCCACGTGTCCGGCGCCGAAGATGATCACGCGCGGAATCCGCTCGATCGGCTCGACGAACAGGCCGCGCTCTTCGTCCACCAGCGACATCCGCGGGTGCGGCAGGTCCGCAGGCCACACGGGCTCAACCCATCCGGCCGACACCACCTCGTCGCCGATCACGGCCTGCTTGCGCGGCCCGTCGCTCCAGTCCAGCGCTGTGATCACGGTGGCGGGCACGCGCTGCTCGATGGCGTCGGCGACGGCGCCGTAAAGCGCAGCCATCTCGTGCGTCGGGTCGATCGGCTCGAGGAAGAGCTCCACCGTGCCGCCGCAGGAGAGCCCAATGTCTCCGGCCAGGTCGGCGTTCAGCGTGTGGCTTACGGACTCCGGCCGGCCGCTTTCCGCTACGCGCAGGGCCTGCTCCATCACGTCCGCCTCGGTGCAGCCTCCACCCACGGTGCCCCAGCGGCGCCCGCCGACCGCAACCGCCAGCTTCGCGTCGCGCGCCATAGGGAGCGAGCCGCGGTGCCGTGACACAGTGGCCAGCGCGCCGACCGCATCGTCCAGGGCAAGCTCGTACGCCGCCCGCCACACGGACGCCCGGTCGTTCACAACGTGGCTCTTGGACTGCGGCGACTGTGGTGGTTGGGACATCGGAACTCCGTCCGGGTACGGCGGTCAAGCTGAAATGTAAGTGGTCCAAACGCGACGGGGCCCCGCAGGACCCCGACCAACCCATCTTCCCCACCGCGATGCCCTAGTGGTGTCCGGTCGCTTCCGCCTTCTCGACGAGTCGCGGGCTCACCATCGGGAACGTGCGGGCGAAGAGCCCGTACGCCAGCAGGAACAGCCCCAGGAAGCCGAGTGAGATGCCGAACTCGGGGAGGCCGAACGCGGGCCCGTGTTCGGTGAGCGACGGCTGCACCAACAGAAACCGCTCCAGCCACACGCCCAGGAAGCTGATCAGCGCGAAGAGCGCGAACGTGAACGGCGTGATCTTGGACTTCACCCAGATGAGCCCCCAGAAGGGGATCAGGAACACCATCAGGCCGACCAGTATCGAGATCGGGCGCCAGTCGGACCACAACCGCCAGAACACGAAGGACGTCTCTTCGCGCAGGTTGCCGAACCAGATCACCAGCAGCTGGCTGAACACCAGGTAGGCCCAGAAGATAGAGAAGCCGAATATCAGCTTCCCCAGGTCGTGGAATTGCTGCCGGCCGATCACTTCTTTCATCCCGAGGCGGCCACGCCAATAGACCGTCATCAGCCCCAGCATCGTGAGCCCGGTGAGCAGAGCGCCCATGAACATGAACGCCCCGAACAGGTTGCTCAGCCAGTAGGGCGCCAGCGACATCACGAGGTCGAAAGCCAGGAGCGAGAACAGGTAGGCGTAGAGCAGGCACAGGACCACGGACAGCCGGGCCAGGCGGGTCTCGATGCGCTGCAGTTCCTCCGGCGCGCCCGTGTAGCCGCCCGCGATCTTCTGGTAGAGTCGCTGACGCCAACCCGAGACCTCGTCCCTCAAGTCGGCCACGTCGGGCTTCAGGTCGTTGTACACGAAGGCTATCGCCACGCCCGCGAGCGCCAGCAGCGATACGAGGTCGCGCCAAAACACCCACGATACGGTGAGCCAGTTGCCGCGCGCCGGAGTGGGATGCTCGATCCAGGGGAACAGGTGGTGCTTGCCGAGGAACAACACCAGGAAGAGCACCACCGACACGGGCAGGAACGCCACCCCCGCTTCGGCAAACCGGATGATCGGCCCGGCCCACACTCCCTTGGTGATCTTCTGGGTTGCCGCGAACACCGCGCCGCCGAGAGCCACCCCCGTGAAGAACAGGAAGTTCACGTGGTACATGCGCCACGCCCGGCCCGGGTCGTCACCCATGGCAAGCGCCACGAAGAGCCCCAGCCCCAGTACGGCCAGTATGGTCCCGCCAGCCAATAGTGCGCCCGCCGGCGCATTGGCGCCGCGCTGCAGGAAGCCGTCGCGTCCGTATTGCGCGCTCACTGCGCCGCTCCCTGCAGCACCCGCACGTAGTTCACCACGTGCCAGCGATCCTCCGGCGATATCCTGCTCCCGTACTCCGGCATCAGCGCGCCGAATCCGTGCTTGATGGTGGCGTAGATCCAGCCGTCGCTCTTGGCGACCTGCCGCTGATCGGTCAGGTCACGGACCGCGTTGGCCAAAGCCGGCGCCACCGGCCCGTCGCCCGCTCCCCCGTCGCCGTGGCACAGGCTGCAGTAGATCTCATACCTGTCACGTCCCCGCTCGATGGAGGCCGCGGTCTGCTGCACCGGGTTGCGCAACCGGTTGAGCGCGGCCTCGTTCTGCGGGATCGCCGGGGGCACGACCTCGATTCCGCTGACGGGGACGGCCCCTGCGGCGGGCTGGCGCGGCATCTTGTACGGTTGGATCGCTATGCCCGTGTGCATGACCGCGAACCACGGGATGGCCGCGATCAAGTCGTCGGGGCTCGGGAAGCGATGCCACTGCTCCCTCGTGCAACCCGTGACGAGCAGCGCGAGCGCCAGAGCGGAGAGCCAGAGATTACGTCTCAACCCGCACCTCCACGGCTCCCGAGCTCCGCAGCATCTCCTCGACCGCGGGTCGTCGCTCCACCGGGCAGGGAACGAAGATCCCGATCTGGTCGTCGCTGAACCGTCCGTCGTAGGCCCCCCGCTGGCGCGTGCGCCAGGAGTTGAACAGCAGCCCCAGAATCGTGGCGCCGGCTCCGAACAGGATCATGAGCTCGAACGCGATGACGACGTAGGGGACAGTCGACCCCACCGGCTTGCCGCCGACCACCAGCGGCCAGTCGTAGGACATCCAGAGGGTCAAGGCGAAGCCGCTCGCGCAACCCAACAGTCCGCCGAACAGCGTCCACAGCCTGACCGAGCTCGTCTTGTGCCCCACGGCCTGGGCGATCTCCGCATTCGGCACCGGCGTGTAGACGATGAGATCGTTGTAGCCCTGGGACTTGAGCCGGCGGATGGCCTCCGCGGCCGAATCCACGTGCTGGTACGCGGCGAGAATGCCGCCCGGATGCCCGCTCATGACTCCCGCCTCCCTCTGCGCGGCATCGGGATGATCTCCTTCACCTCAGTGATCGAGACCATCGGGAAGTTCTTCGCGAACAGCAGGAACCACAGGAAGAACCAGGCGAAGCTGCCGGCCAGGATCGACCACTCCACCCAACTCGGCGTGTAGTGACCCATCGCGTACGGGTTGTACTCGTGCGACAGCGATACCACGATGATCACGAACCGCTCGAACCACATTCCCAGGTTCACGAACAGCGACAGCACGAACAGCGCCGGGATGCTGCGCCGGATCTTCCGGAAGAACAGCAGGAACGGCAGCAACCCGTTGCACGTGATCATGGTCCAGGTTGCCCACCAATAGTCGCCGAACGCCCGGTTGAAGAACGAGTCCCGCTCGAAGGGGTTGCCACTGTACCACGCCATGAAGTACTCGACGACGTAGGCATAGGCCACGATCATCCCGGTCAGCAGCAGCAGCTTCGCCAGGTTCTCGAAGTGGTCGACCGTGATGTACCGCTCCACCTTGAAGACCTTGCGCAGCGGGACCAGCAACGTGACTACCATCGCCACGCCGGAGTAGATGGCGCCCGCCACGAAGTAGGGGGCGAAGATGGTCGCGTGCCATCCCGGCACGATGGCCATCGCGAAGTCCCACGACACCACGCTGTGCACAGAGAGCACGAGCGGCGTGGCGAGAGCCGCCAGGTAGAGGTAGGCCCGGACGTAGTGCCGCCACTGCTGGTCGGTGCCCCGCCAGCCGAGTGAAGTGATCTCGTACAGCTTGCGGCGCCAACCCGTCGCCTTCTCGCGCACGGCCGCCACGTCCGGCACCAGGCCGACGATCAGGAAGAGCGTGCTCACTGTGAGGTACGTGGAGACCGCGAACACGTCCCACAGGAGCGGCGACTTGAAGTTCACCCATAGCTGGCGCTGGTTCGGGTACGGGAACAGCCAGTACGCGTACCAGATACGGCCCACGTGAATCAGGGGGAACAGCCCCGCCGTGAGCACGGCGAACACCGTCATCACCTCGGCCGTGCGGTACACGGACGTGCGCCACGCCGAGCGGAACAGGTAGAGAATCGCCGAGATCAGCGTGCCCGAGTGCGCGATTCCGACCCAGAAGACGAAAGTCGTGATGTACACGCCCCACAGGACCGGCGGCGTGTACCCCGCCACCCCGAGCCCCCACCGGACCTGCCACAGGAGTGCGAAGACGCCGACGGCCAGCACCACGAGCACGAACGCGAGCAGCATGAAGTACGCGCGGGACGGCCGCCCGAGCGTCGCCACGATGTCTCGCGTGATCTCGTGGTAGGTCGGCTGCGCCGCCTTCTGCTGCTCGGGCTCCACTACGGTGGCCATCTAGGGTTATGCCTCCACCACGTTCCGGACCTTCTTCAGGTACGTGACTCCCGGGCGCGTGTTGAGACCCCCCAACACGTGATAGCCCCGGGTGTCGTGCGAGATCTGGCTCACACGCGAATTCGGGTCGTTCAGGTCACCGAACACGATCGCGTCGGCGGGACAGGTCTGCTGACACGCCGTCACGATCTCACCGTCCGCCAGCTCGCGGTCACCGTCCAGCTTCGCCTCACTCTGCTTGCCACGAATCCGCTGCACGCAGAACGTGCACTTCTCCATCACGCCCTTGGAACGCACCGTGACATCCGGATTGAGCTGCCACTGCAGCGGATCCGGGAACGAGAAGGTGGGATCGTTCTCGTCCTGGTGGTCGAACCAATTGAAGTAGCGGACCTTGTACGGGCAGTTGTTGGAGCAGTACCTCGTACCGACGCAGCGGTTGTACACCTGCGCGTTGAGGCCGTCGGGCGTTTGGTACGTAGCAAACACCGGACAGACGGGCTCGCACGGGGCGTTGCCGCACTGTTGGCACATCATCGGGAGGACGCGCGACTCGAACGGCTCGCCGTGCTCGCCTCCCTCGAAGTAGCGCTCAATCCGAATCCACGACATCTCCCTGCCGCGGCGGACCAGCTCCTCTCCCACGGTCGGGATGTTGTTCTCGGCGTGGCACGCCGTCACACAGGCGCTGCACCCCGTGCACCGGGAGAGGTCCACAGCCATCGCCCAGCGCGGCTGCGGAGGCGCGTAGTCGCCATGCTCGGTGTCGCGCCACTGCTCCTCCTGCACCCGGTCAAGCAGGTTCTCGATGTGCTCCGGCACCGGCGCCGCGTGGGCACCGTGCTCCTCGTGGCCGCCGCCGTGCACCAGCTCCTCGAGCGCCACAGCCTGCGCGAACCCCCGTCCCAGCTGTCGCGGCTTGCCCTCGGTCTTGGCGAGGAACTCGTGGTCGCCCGTGAAGCGGACGCTCGCCGCCGCGTAGTAGCTCACACCTCCGAAGGAGGAGACGTCGGTCGAAAGCAGCCGGTACACGTTGGCGCCGCGGTCCTCCGCGTAGCGGCCGAAGGCGGTGTGGCCCTGGCCGAGAGGCATCGCCACTACGTCCCGCCGCAGACCGGGGTAGAGGTACGCGGGCGCGCGGACGCTTCCGGACGCCGTGGTCACCTCGAGCACATCGCCCTCGTGCAGCCCCATTTCCGCCGCCGTGTCGGGATGCATCTCCACCCAGGTGGACCACGTAACCTTGGTCACCGGGTCCGGGAGCTCCTGCAGCCACGGGCGGTTGGCGCCGCGGCCGTCATACAGGGCGGGCGAGGGATACGCGATCAGCGTCAATTCGCCTGACGGACTCCAGGTCGACGCCTCCTGCAGCTGGCTCACCGTCCGCGCCAGCCGCACGGAGCGAGCCGGAACATTGGTGCGCACGCCGCCGTGCTGCAGCGACTCCGTCCAGAAGGTGTCGAACGGACGCAGGTCGCGCAGCTGACGCCGCAGCCGCTCCCACTGCTGTTGCAGGTAGTCCTTGTAGGTCTCGGCCGGAAGGCGCAATGCCATTCGCCCGCCCTGCTGCCGCGCCACTTGCAGCAGCACGTCCCCCGTCTGGCGCGTGTCGAACACCGGCTGCATCACGGGCTGCTGCAGGTTCCACACTCCTGCCCGCGGCTCGAAGTCGTTCCACTGCTCCAGCGGATCGTGGTCGGGCAACACCAGGTCGGCCTTCACGGCCACCTCGTCCAGGAACCGCGCGAAGCTCACCGTGAAGCCGACTTTCTCCACTGCCGCGGCAAAATCCACCCCGGCCGGCGCAGCGTGTGCCGGGTTCGCGCCATGCACGAACAGCACACCCACGGCTCCGTTCTGCATCTGGCGCGCCAGTTGGGCCAGGTCGGCGAAGCGGTCGCCACCCGACACGTTGAGGTCGGGGCCGAACAGCACCGTGCGCCCGACGTTGCCAGCCACATAGTTGAGGATGTTGACCGCGGCCGCGGTCACGTGCGCCTGATCGTGCTGGGCACCCATGCCGCCGGCAAGGGCGAGGCTCGACTGCGCCGTGAACTCGCGCGCCAGGCGCTCGATGGTCTCGGCCGGCACGCCCGTGCGCTCGGCGACGGCCGCCGGGGCGTGTGCGTCCAGCAGTCCCTGAACGCGGAACAGGTCCCCCGGCCGCGTGGCCAGCCGCTCGTTCACGATGAAGTGAGCGATCGCGAGCGCCAGCAGAGCCTCACTTCCCGGCACCGGAGCTATCCACTCGTCGGCGCTCATGCCGGTCATGCTCATGCGGGGCTCGATGTGGACGTAGCGCCCCATCTCGCCGTCGCGATAGCTGTGGCCCTCGGTAAACCCGCGCGACTGCTCGACCGGGCTCAGCCAGGTCTCGAGGAAGTCAACGCCGAACGAGAGGACGTAGCGGGCCGCGGCCAGGTCAAAGCTGGGTACCGCGTCCGCGCCGAAGACCTGCTGGTTCGCCGCCCGCAGCGCCTCGTACCCAAATGGCTCGTAGACGACCCGCGGCCCAGCACCCATCGCGCGCAGCCACTCGTCCACCAACCGGCCGAAGCTGCCCGCCTCGTTCCCCGTGATGAACCGCACCTGGTCGGTCGACACCTGGCCCAGCCGATCCACGATGCGCTGGATCGCATCATCCCACGCTATCGGCTCGAGCTCGCCGTCCGCTCCCCGCGCCAGAGGCTGGCGCACCCTGTCGGGGTTGTACACGCCCTGGAGCGAGGCCTGCCCGCGCGCGCACAGCTTGCCCTGGTTGATCGGGTGCTCGGGGTTCCCTTCCACCTTCACCACGCGGCCCTCGCGCACCCTGGCGTGGAGGCCGCACCCCGCCGGACACTCGCGACAGCTCGTCGCATATATCGTCGCGACGCCGGGAACCTGGTTCTCCGGCGGAACGAGGTAGGGGATGAGCTTCTCGACGCCGTCGCTCCCGCAGCCGGACAGCGCTGCCGCCCCGCCACCGGTCACACCAAGGACCTTGAGGAACCGTCGCCGGTTCATCTCCTGGGAGTTCGGTTCCTTGTTGGAGCGATCAGCCATCAGCCCTCGAAGCGCTCGTCATCAGGCGCCTAGTAATGACAAACCGTACAATCGGTCGTCGCTTCTTCCTTCTCGTGGCACGTGATGCACCACCCCATCTTCAGCGACGCGAACTTGTAGACCTGCGGCATCTCCTGGACCGGCCCGTGACAATCCTGGCACTCCAGCTCCTTGTCCGACATCACGTGCCGGTTGTGCGGGAAGCGCACGAAGGGAGCGAGCTCGTGGATCTCGACCCACTCGATGGGCCGGCGCTCGTTCCAGTAGTCGCGCAGCTTCTGCACTTCGGGATTGCCGGAGCCGGCCAGGATGTGACAGCCCATGCAGGTGGAAACGGTTGGGAGCCCGGCGGAGGGGCTCACCTCGGCCGCGAAGTGGCAATACCTGCAGTCCATCTCATATTGGCCTGCGTGCACGTCGTGGCGGTAGAAGATCGGCTGACGCGGGCCGGGGAGGCCGGTCGTGTCCACATCGACCGGCACCTCGAACCCGACCACGGCGGACGTATCCGCCTGGCCCTGGCCTTGTGCGGCCTCGGGACGGCAGGAAGGAAGCGACACACCGAGTGCCGTCGCTCCCAGCACGCCGATCAGGATTCTAGCGCGTCTTTTCATAAACCTCGTCGTGAGGCACGCCGCCGCTCCATCGGGTCGGGGCCAACTCTGTCTTCTCACTCTGGACCGCTGGCAAAGAATCGGCCGCCGATAGGTGAAGCAGGAACGCTCGGTAGCGGCCGCCAGAAAAGATAGTCGAGGGGCAGCACAGCACAACCAGTCCTCATTCCTGCCTCGCCGCCCCTCAGGAGGGCTGCACCAGCGTCACCCGCGGCCCGTCCGCTCCAGGTAGCGCGCCACCTCGATGCACATCGCCCGCACCAGCTTTGCCTCGCGGGCGTCCATCGGCGTGCGATGCACCATCTCGCGCACCGAGCGCATGATCTGGTCCGGGTTGCGCGTCTTGAAGAATTCGATGGCGGAGAGCGCCGCCTCCGCGTCCCCGAAGATCAGCTCCAGGTCGGCCGCGGTCGCCGGGTCCGCCGCCTTGCGCGGCGTCTTGAGGGGTTTCTCACCACGAGCCAGGTGCAGCTCGTAGGCCATGAGCGTGAACGCCTGAGCCAGGTTCAGGGCCTGGTACTCCGGGTTGGTGGGAACCACGATGCTGCGGTGGCAGCGGTCCAGCTCTTCGTTGTTGAGGCCTCGATCCTCGGGACCCAGCACGAGGGCGGTGGGCCCCTTCTCGGCGGCGGCCCACAGCTCGGGCGCCGCCTCACGCGGGCGCTGCGCGTTGCGCTTGGCCGTGCGCTGCCGTGCGGTCATCCCGGCCACGTGGGTGCAGTCGGCGAGCGCCTGGTCGAGATCGTCGAACATCCGGACCCGCTTCAGGATGTCGCCCGACTTGTGGGCAATCCCCTCTATGCGCCGTGCCTCGTACTCCTCGGGCGCAACGAGCCGGAGGTCGCGCAGCTCGAAGTTCTTCATTGCGCGCACCACGCCGGCGATGTTCACGAGGTCCTGCGTGCGGACCAGCACCACTACCAGGCTCACGTCACCCCCACTTCCTCCACGGCGACGCCCTCCGCCGAGAAGCCCGCGCTGAGCACCTCCGCCTCCGCCGCCGTCACGGCCTCGGACACCGCAGCGCGATCATCCGGTGAGCAGAGCACCACCATGCAGCCGCCCGCCCCCGCTCCGGTCGCCTTCAGCCCCCACGCGCCAGCGGCGCGCGCTGCTTCCTCTATGTCCCGTGTCTTCTGCGTCGCGATCGTCGCGTCGAGCCGCTGTTGCTGTCTCCAATTCTCGTCCACCAGAGACGCCAGCTCCTTCCAGTCTCCCGCCTCGAGCGCGCCGGCCGCCGGTGCCGCGAGGTCACGCAGCGCGTGCAGTGTCTCGGTGACCGTCGCCTCACCTTCCGAGTACGCCTGCCACACGCGCTCGTGAGTGGCCGACGAGAAGTGAGAGTGTCCGCTGTAGACCAGGATCATGTGAGCCTCGAGGTCGCGCGCGGCATCCTCGTCGAGCGCGAGCCGGCGCGCCTGCACGGCGTTCTCCGAGAAGGTGAGCTCGTGGAAGCCGCCCAGCGCGGCGGCGTACTGGTCCTGCCGCCCGCCCATGAGGCGCAGCTCCTGCGTCTCGAGCTGGAATCCCATCTCGGCGAGCTCCTCGGGCGAGAACGGCTCCTCCCGGAGCCGCGACAGCCCTGCCAGCAGCGCCACGTCGAGCGCCCCGGACGCGCCGAGTCCCGAGCCGGAAGGCGCGTCGGAGCGCGAGAGGATCTCTACTCCACCGGTCACGGGAAGCATGTTGAGCGCTGCCTTGTGCAGATCCAACTTGCCGTCGTAGGTGACGGCATCCGACGCCTGGATCGTGGCGTGCTCCATCAGGTCCTGGGCGTTGAGCCGGATCGTGTTCCCCCGCTTGCCCATCAGGAACTCCACGTGCACGCGGAGGTCGATCGCGGCGTTCACGACTGCGCCACCCTCGCGATCCGCGAAGTCGGGCACGTCGGTCCATCCTCCCGCGAAGTCGATTCGCGTCGGCACCTGGCTGCGGACGCTCTTCATCGCTCCGGTTACTCGCCCTCCTCGCCCATCGGCATTTCAGCGAGCCCCCGTCGCAGCAGGGGGTGCTGCGTGACGAGGTACCAGCCCATTACGGCGGCCGCCGCCACGCTCACCAGCCCCACCTGCCACCACACTCCCGCAACGAGCGGCTGTGCGAACACGAGCAGCGCGGCGTACACATGGGCCGCCACGAAGATCAGCACGAACAGGATGAGATAGCGGGCCACAGGGTACTGCTCCGCCTTGGACACCAGCCAGGACGCGAGCGTCCCCAGCGCCACGAGCGCCACCACATGGACCATGTTGTACGCGAGCACCGGGCCCGGTGTGACCTCGAGCGCCGCGGGATCTTCTAACCCGTAGAACAGGACCGCGCCGAACATCGCGGGCGTGAAGAAGAACGAGCGGCCCATCACCACGTTGAGCAGGCCGAACAGCACCACGATCGTGGCGTAGCCCAGCAGGCCGGCCACCATGCCGCTCACCAATATCTGTTTCGTCTCGTCGCGCGTGGCATACCTCCCGGTTGGGCCGGACCGGCCGGCGTGAGTTGGCCTCTCGCGATGTTAGCGCGAACCCGGGCGCAGCGTCAACCAAGAACTCATGAATATCGGCTCAGGAAGGGTCAGCGGGGCTCGGCTGCGAGGGGGGCCAGGCCGGCGCGGGCCGAGTGTAGAGTCACAGGCCCAGCTCCGTCCTGGCCTCCGCAGGCAGGAGCCGGATCAGCTTCGGAATGGGCACGGCGAATCCCATCCCCACCGCCGCACTGAGACCGGCGCGGTGCACCGCCACGACTTCCCCGGTGGCGTTGAAGATGGGGCTGCCGCTCGACCCGCCCACCGTGAACCCGTCGAAGTTCACCACCTCGCTGGTCACCTTGCTGAAGATCCCGGCGCTCATCGAGGTGCGCACCGTGCCCCTGGCGTCGAGCGCGTTGCCGAGTCCGGCTGGGAAACCGATGAGCGCCGCCGGCTCACCCTGCTTTGCGTTGCCGCCCGACCAGTCCACCTGCTGCACGTAGGGGCCGTCGAACCCGCGGATCTTGATGACCGCCAGGTCCGCCCCCGAGGCCGACGCCACGGCGACCAGGTCCGCCGGCTTCATCATGCGCTGGTCGGCCATCGTGACGTAGATGGAGTCGGGACGCTGACCCTGGTGCGTCACGACGTGCCGGTTCGTTACGAAATAACCGGAGCGAGTGAGCGCGAAGCCGGAGCCGTCGTAGATGCTGCCGCCCACGTAGACGGCGACCAGTCCGACGGCGCCCTGGTTGGCCTGCGCGACCGCGGCCAGGTTCACGCCTTCCATCGCGCGCATCTGCGACGCGATCTGCGTGGCGCGGTCCTGGGCACCGCGCACTGCGTCGCGCAGCGAGTCCAGCAACGCTTCCGACGTCCTCGTCGCGCTCGCCCGACCGAGCTCCGAGCGCAGCCGCGACAGCTCCGCCTGGGCGGCCTGGCTCACCTGCTCTCCCGCCGCCAATTGCTCTGCCAGTGAGGCTTGGGCCCGGTGCAGCGCCGCCTCCAGCGCCGTGGTGCGCTCCTGCGCCTCGCCCAGCGCCACTCGCAGGCTGTCCACGACCGCCGCCGGCGCGGAGCCCGCACGTGCGTCGGCCAACTCTGTGCGCAACCGCTCGTAATCCGCAGTCGCCGCCTGCCGGATCGAGTCTACATACGCCTGTTGCCGCTCCATCGCGGCGCGCTGCTCCTGCTGTATCTGCGCCGTGGCCTGTTGCACGCGCCACTCGCTGTAGTAGTACCCGGCGGCCACGACCACAGCGAGCAGGAAGACGAAGGACCATACGGCCCAACGCACCTTCTTCGCCGTCTTGCGCGAAGACTCGGCGAACATCTCGTTGAAGAAAACGGTCGCGCCCTTGCCACCAAAGCTGCGGCGCGCCTCGCCCAGCCGGGCCACGACCTTCGCCGCAATCGATCCGCGGCGCCGCTCCCGCCTCGCCTCGGCGGGCTCAGGATCCACCTCGCCCGGCAGGGAGACGTGCGCGACGACCAGCTCCGGGCCCGAAGCGCCCAGCCGCAGCTTGTCACCCCGCCCGACGTCCCGTTCCCCCGCCGCCAGCTTTCCGTTCAGGTACGTCCCGTTGCGGCTCTGGGCGTCGCGCACCACTGCCCTGCCATCTGGCTTGAGCACGATCTCCGCGTGCACCCGCGACACCGCCGTATCGTCCGGCCCCACCGGTCGAAGCTCGCACTCCTTGCCCCTGCCGATACGAAGGCGGCCGCCGCTGGCCTGGAACTGCTCACCGCTCTTCGTCTCCATCAGCACGACGCGGAGGACCTGTGCCGGAGCGGGCGGGGGGGAGGACGCAGCCCCGGCGCGCTGCGCCGCCACGTCATCAGCGCTGTCCATGGGTTGGGTGGTGTCGCCTGGTCCGGGGCCTATTGCCTCTTCGACCGCGGTGCGGGGGGTCCCGCCCTTTGTCACGGCCTCGACCCGGAAGCGCGGGCCGCGCCCACCCAATCCAACAACGGAACCGACGGCGAGCTGCTCGGTGGCGTCCGGTTGGAGCTTGCGGCCGTTGAAGTAGGTCCCGTTTCGGCTGCCGAGGTCCTCCAGCCACCAGGTGCCGGCCCGGTCGACGATGCGGGCGTGGCTGCCGGAGACGACGTCGCTGCCCTCGCCGGTGACAGGCAGCTCGAGCCCCGGATCGCGCCCGATCCGCACCTCGGCCGTTCGGAACTCGACCGTCTCGTCGCTCGCCAGATTTCGAAGGCTCAGGGATCGCATCGGGCAAAAGCTATCCGCTGCGCCGGGAGGGCGACAGGCACACGGCTCGTTATCTTTGAGACGCCATGTCACGGACGTACAACCAGGGTCGTCCCCTCATCGCCCCCGGGGTGGACCGTGTCGCGCTGTTCGAGAGCGCGGCCCGGGAGTTCGCCGGCACCCACGAGATCCTGCGGCTCGTAGCAGCGTCACCCGAGCGGGCCCTGTTCCAGGCGCGCGACGAGACGCTCAAGCGGCGGGTCCTCCTGAGGGTGCACCACGGGGGGGACGCCACGTCGCGAACCTGGTTCGAGCGCGAGACCGAGCTGCTCGCAGCCCTCGACCACCCGGTGTTGCGGCCGGTCTATGCGGCAGGCACTCGCGGCGACTGGATCTACCGTATGACCAAGTGGATCGACGGCGAGAGCCTCACCGACACGGTGGCACGGGCGCCCCGGCCCATCCCTTCGGTGCTCCAGCTAGCGCGGGACCTGGCCGGGGTCCTGGAGTACGTACACTCGCAAAACATCGTGATCCGGAAGCTCGCTCCGACGACGCTGATGATCGAGAACACGGAGCGGGCCTATGTGACCGATCTGCGATTCGCGAACATCTGCCTCGACGTTGCTGGTCCGGACGACGACCCGTTCGCGATACCGTTCCTCGCGCCCGAAGTGCGCGAGGGCGGCGCGGGCGAGCCGGCGAGCGACGTGTACTCTGCCGGCGCCCTGCTCTACTTCGCCGTCACGGGCAAGGCGCCTCCATTGAACACCGAGGACCTGGTTCCCGCGCGGTCGCTTCGTCCAGCCTGCCCCGGCGCGCTGGATCGGGTCATCATGCGGGCCCTGCAATCGCACCCGGCCAAGCGCTACGTCACCGCCGCGGAGCTGTTGGAGGAGCTCGTCGCCGAGCTGGGCGAGCCGATCACTCCAGCCCCGCTGGCATCGGGCCGCGGCCCTGCCACCGAAGACCAGATGGCGTGGGAGAAGCGATTGCGCCGCGCGCTGGGCGATGACTACGAGCTGCTGGACGAGCTGGGCTCCGGCGGCTTCGGCCGCGTGTACCTGGTGCGTGACCTGGCACTCGAGCGCGAGGTAGCGCTCAAGGTTCTCCACTCCTACCTCACGATGGACCCAGCCGTAGTGGAGCGGTTCCGGCGGGAGGCGCGCGTCGCGGCTCAGGTGTGGCACCCCCACATCGTGAACACCTACGACATCGGGCGGCGGGCCGGCCTCCTGTGGTACACGATGGAGTACGTGCGAGGCCTCAACCTGGGTCGGACCATCGAGAAGGAGGGTCCGCTGCCCCTACCCCGGGTGCTGCGCTTCATGTACGAGGCGCTGGACGCTTTGGGCCACGCACACGGGCGCGGCCTGGTGCATCGCGACATCAAGCCCGAGAACCTGTTGCTCGACGACGCCACCGGCTCGCTGCTGATCGCCGACTTCGGGCTGGTGCTCGCGATTGCCGGTGCCGAGGGCATCGCCGGCCCAGTGTCCCAGTCGGGGACTCCGGAGTTCGCCGCACCGGAGCAGTTGCTGGGCGAGCCGGTGGACCACCGCGTTGACCTGTACTCCCTGTCGCTGGCCGCGTATTACGCTCTGCTGGGCAGCACACCGTTCGCCGGCGGCACGACCGAGTCGGTGCTCGCCCGCCAGACCGTGGGACACCTGCCGAACATCACCGCCCAGCGCGACGACGTTCCCGAGCGCCTCGCGCGGGTGCTGCAGAAGGGCGCGGCCAAGGAGCCGGCCGATCGGTTCGAGTCGGCAGAGGCCTTCTCCCATGCCCTGCGAGAGGCGGCCAAGCCGGCCGAGGGAACCCTGCGGCGCCTGTTCCGCTCGCTGTCCGGACAGGGCTGACCGCCGATGCGGTTCGCGTTCCTCAGCGCGACTGCGCCGAGCGTAGAGGGAGGTAGCGGCACATATGTAGCGACGGCCGCCCTCGAGCAGGGCCTCACGGCGCTGGGGCACGAGGTGCAGGTGATCGCACCGACTTCCCGTCCCGGCCTGCTCGGCTTCACGGCGCACAGGTTCCGGTTCAATCGGCGACTGACTTCCGAGTCGGTGGCCGGCGCCGACGTCGTGATCGGGTTCGACATGGACGGATACCGCCTCGCCGGCGGCACAGCGGCTCCCTTCGTGACGTACATCCTTGGGCAGCTGGCCGACGAGGCGCGGTTCGAGCGCGGACTGGTCGCCGCGACGATGCGGATGCAGGCGCGCGCCGAGGCGGCGAGCGCGCGGCGCGCCGACCGAGTGATCACGGTTAGCGAGTACAGCCGGCGGCGCATCTCGGACCTGTACTCGGTGGCGCCCGATCGCATCGCGGTGGTGCCGCCCGCGTTCGACGTAGATCGCTGGCAGGCCGCGCTGGCGGGATCCGCACCCCGCGCTGATGGACGCCCCACGGTTCTTTGCGTGGCTCGGATGTACCCCCGCAAGAACCTCGCGGCGCTCGTGCGGGCCGCAGCGGCGCTGAGGGAGAGAGTCCCCGACGTGCGTTTGTCGCTAGTGGGAGACGGTCCCGAGCGCGGCCGGCTGGAGGCTCTGGTTCGGAAACTCGACTTGGGAGATCACGTCACGCTCGCCGGCCAGGTACCATTCGAGATCCTCGTAGAGGAGTACGCCGGCTGCGACGTGCTCTGCCTCCCCAGCCTGCAGGAGGGCTTCGGGTTGGTGTGCCTCGAGGCCATGGCCGCGGGCAAGCCCGTTGTGGGTTGCAGCGGCACCGCGGTGGAGGAGTTGGTCACCGACGGCGTGAACGGCCTGCTCGTCCCGCCGGGCGACGACGTGGCGCTCGCGGGCGCACTGCACAGACTGCTCACCGATGAGGCGGCGCGCCAAGCCATGGGGGAGGCGAATCGCGCAGAGGTCGCGCGCTTCGCCCCGGAGACGATAGCGCGGCGCTTCGTCGCGGCGGTTCCAACCGAACGGGAGACGACGTGACCCAACGTGACGACACACAGCTCGATCGCGTGAGGGATGTGTTCGACGATTGGGCGGTGCGGGGCCGGGCCGAGGGGATGGCCGATAGCCATACGCCGTTCGTGCGCCCCGCGTTCGCACTGCTCGAGCTCGCCCCCGATGCTCGCTACCTGGACATCGGGTGCGGCAACGGGTACACGGTGCGCTGGGCCGCACAGGCAGCGGCGCAGGGCCGAGCGGTGGGCATCGACCTCTCCGCAGAGATGATCGCGCTGGCGCGCCGCATGTCGACAGACTTCGAGAACGCAGAGTTCCATCGGTGTGCGTTTCCCGAGCACCCGCTGCCGCACGCCGGTTTCGACGCCATTCTCTCTATGGAGGTGTTCTACTACCTCCCCGACATGGGCGCCGCCCTCGAGGAAACTCTTCGCCTGCTGGCCCCCGGTGGGCGCTTCGCCTGCATGGTGGACTTCTACGGTGAGAACGAAGCCAGCCACTCGTGGCCCGAAGACGTCGGCGTAGAGATGACGCTGCTCGACTCCGCCGGGTGGCGCGGTGCTCTGGAGCATGCCGGGTTCGAGGTAATGGACCAGCGCCGCATGCTCGTGCCGGCGGACGAGGCGAGCGAACCATGGAAGGCCACCGAAGGCTCGCTGCTCACCCTGGGACGCAGACCGGAATAGCGTACGACGAGGCGAAGATGAACACGATCCGCATCGCACTGGCCCAGCAGTCCGCTGGCCCCGAGATCAGCGAAAACCTGGAGCGCGCCCTTCTGGCAATGGACACCGCGGCCGAGGCCGGCTGCGGGCTGATCGCGTTTCCGGAGTTGGCACTCACGCGGTTCTTCCCGCAGCACCGGGAATACCCGGCCGCGCGCGACCTGGCGGAGCCCATACCAGGGCCGACCGCCGACTTGGTCGCGGCCAAGGCCAGGGAGCACGGCCTCGTGACCGTGTTCAACATGTACGAGGCGTCCGGCGGGAAGTACTACGACAGCTCTCCGGTGTTCGACGCCGATGGAAGCCTGCTCGGCGTTACCCGCATGGTGCACATCACCGATTACGACTGGTTTCACGAGCGCGCGTACTACGCTCCCGGCGACCGCGGCGCACCGGTGTACGAGACCCGCATCGGGCGCGTCGGCGTGGCCATCTGCTACGACCGCCACTATCCGGAGTACATGCGAGCGCTGGGGGTCGGCGGGGCCGAGCTCGTGGTGATCCCCCAAGCGGGTACGGAGGATGAGTGGCCCGAGGGCATGTACGAGGCCGAAGTGCGCGCGGCCGCGTTCCAGAACGGCTACTTTGCCGCTCTGTGCAACCGTGTCGGAAAGGAAGAACGACTCACCTTTGCGGGTGAATCGTTCGTCGTGAACCCCGTCGGCAAGGTGCTGACCCGGGGCCAGCGCCTCGCCGATGATCTGATCGTCACCGACATCGATCTGGCAGAATGCGCCGCATCCCCCGCACGCACCCTGTTCTGGAACGACCGCCGTCCCGAGCTATACGGTGACTGGCTCGCCTGACTCCCTGCGCCCCGGCATCGTCGTTCCCGTCGACGGAACGCCCGGGATCTTGTCGGCATCTTCCGGCCTGGTGAGGACCCGCCGCATCCAGTTGTCGAAGTCGTCCAGCAGCGAGTACATCACCGGCACGAGAATCAGCGTGAGAAGCGTCGCGAACGCGAGGCCGGCGATCACCGCGATCGCCATCGGGCCCCACCACGCCGCCTGCTCGCCACCCCAGTAGAAGTCCGGCGCCAGCCGGGTGTACAACCCGTTGAAGTCGATGTTGAGCCCGATCGCGAGCGGCACGAGGCCGAGGATCGTCGTGACCGCGGTGAGCATCACCGGCCGGAAACGAGTCTTGCCGCCCTGCACGATGGCCTCGCGCCGGGTCAGCTTGTCCCGTTCGCGCAGGATGTCGATGTAATCGATCAGCACGATCGCGTTGTTCACGACGACACCCGCGAGGCTGATCACGCCCACCCCCGTCATGATGATGCCGAACGGCATGCGGAACACCATCAGTCCGATAAGTACGCCGATCGTGGACAGCAAGACGGACGTCAGGATGATGAACGGCTTGGTGATCGAGTCGAACTGGGATACCAGTATGAACCCGATCAGGAACAGTGCCATGAGGAACGCGCCGGTCAGAAACGCCTCGGATTCCTGCTGCTCCTGCTGCTGACCGGCGTAGTTCAGCCGATAGCCGGTGGGCAGACGCGCTTCGAAACCGGCGAGCTCCGCCTGAATCTCGCCCAGCACGGCATTGGCGTTGTACCCCGCGCGCACGTCGGACGAGATCGTGACCATACGGTCCAGGTCCTTCCGGTTCACGTCGCCGTAGCCCTTGTCCACCTTCCAGCTGGCGACTGACGAAATCGGAATCTGATCCCCCTCGCTGTTGATCGTAAGATCGCCGAGCGAGCTGAGGTCTTCGCGGTACTCCTTGGCGAGCCGTACAGTGATGTCGTACTCATCCTTCCCGTCGCGGTACTTCGAGGCCTCGGTCCCGTTGATCGCGTTGCGGACCGTCCAGCCGATGTCCTGCGTCGTGAGCCCGTAGAGCGCGGCCTTTTCACGGTCCACTTCTATCACCAACTCGGGACGTCCTTCAGCCATGTCGCTCTCGAGTCCGTCCAGCTTGGCGAAGAGGGGTGAGTTCTCGAGAATCGAGACCACCTCGTCCCCCAGCCGCTTCAAGGCCCGCGGGTCGTCACCCCTGATCTCGATGGCGACGGGCAGCCCGGTTGGCGGTCCCATCTCGGGCTCCTCCAGGGCGATGTTCGCCCCGGCCAGGTTCCTGCCGGCGGTCTCCCTGATCCGATCCTCTAGTGCGAACACGTCTCCCTGGCGGTCTTCGTAGTCCACGAAGTTGACTGCCACGGTGGCCAAGTGCGTCCCCTGCCCGCCGCCCTCGAACCCACCGCTGACCTTGGAGCCCACGGTGGAGACAACCGACTCGATGTCCTCCTGACCCTCGACACCGGAGATCTGCTGCTCGATCTGCCTGACTATCCGATCCGTCTCCTCCACCCTGGTCCCCAGCGGTGCCTCCACCTGGATGTAGACGGTGGTCGGCGGGATGTCCTCTGGGAAGAACTCCATGCCCGCATTGAGGAACCCGAACACGATGACCACGAGCACCAGTGAGCCGGCCGCGCTCCAGATCATGCGCCACCGGTGGTCGAGGGCCCAGCGCAGCACCTTCTCGTAGTTCTCGACGGTCCGCGGCACCCCCTTTGTCATCAGCCAGTGCCCGGCGGGGTGTCCGATGTAGTGGTGGAACGCGTAGGCGCCGACGCCGGTGATGAGAAGAAGCACCGAGGTGAGCGGGTTCACGATCAGCAGCACAACCCCCAACAGCACTGCGGCTCCAATGAGTATCTTGCGCAGGCCGGGCGTCATGCCGACCGGTGCGTCCTCGGTGTCCAGCATGCGCGCCGCGAGCGTCGGGAGGATGACGAGCGCGACGAACAGCGAGGAGCTGAGCGTGATGATCAGCGTGAGCGGCAGGTACTTCATGAACTCGCCGGTGATGCCAGGCCAGAACGTCATCGGGAAGAACGCGGCGAGCGTGGTCGCAGTGGACGCGATGATCGGAACGGCCACCTCGGCCGTCGCGTACTTCGCCGCCCTCACCCGGTCGAACCGGCGCTCCCGGAAGCGGTAGATGTTCTCGATCACCACGATGGCATTGTCCACCAGCATTCCCAGCGCCAGGATCAGGCTGAACAACACCACCATGTTCATCGAGAAGCCGACCAGGCTGATAATGCTGAACGACAGCAGCATCGAGAGCGGAATCGCCAATCCCACGAACGGAGCCGTCCGCACACCTAGCACGAAGATCAGCACCGCCATCACCAAGAGCAGCCCCGAGATGATGTTGTTCTCGAGACTGCTCACCATGCCGGCGATGTCCTCCGAGACGTCCGAGGTGATCTTGACGATCGTGCCCGGGGGAAAGTCGGCTTCCATGTCCGCGATCACCACGAGCACGGCATCGGCCGTCTCGATGATGTTGTCGCCCGCGCGCTTGATGATGGCGAGCGAGATCACCGGATTGCCGTCCAGCCGTGCCAGGCTCTCGCGCTCCTTGAAGCCAAAGTCCACCGTGGCGACGTCGCGTATATAGATCGGCCGGCCGCTGCGCGTCTCCACCACGATGTCCGCGAGAGGTGCGGTCTCCTCGAACTCTCCGGGCACCCTCACGAGAAACTTCACGCCGCCCACATCGATGGAGCCACCCGGGATAGTCACGTTCTCGAACCGGACCGCGTCGATCACGTCGTCGAAGGCGACTCCGTAGAACTTGAGCCTGGCGAGATCCACGTCGACCTGGACCTCCCGCTCCAGCCCGCCGGTGAGCCGCGCTTCCAGGACGCTGGGGATCTGCTCCAGTCTGTCCTGCAGGTCCTCGGCTACCTCGCGCAGCCGCACGAGGCTGTAGTCGCCCGCTATGTTGACCTGCATGATCGGGAAGTCGGAGAAATTAATCTCGACGATCTCCGGCTCCTCGGCGGCGGGCGGCAGCTCGGGCTTGGCGATGTCCACCTTCTCCCGCACGCGCTGCAGCGCCTCGTTCATGTCCATCCCGGCGTCGAACTCGATGCTGATCATCGAGTAGCTCTCCGCCGACACAGACGTGATGGCCTTGATGTCGCCGATCGTGTTGAGCTCGTCCTCCAGCGGTTGCGTTATGAGCGTCTCGATGTCCCCGGGTGCCACGCCGGGGTAAACCGTGTTAACCAGGATGAAGGGGACGACGATCTCCGGAGCCATCTCCTTGGGAACCCGGTCATACGACATCAGGCCCATGAGGATGAGGATGACCGTCATCACCATGACGCTGGTGGGGTGGTCGATGGCAAAGGAGGCGAGGCGGAATTCCTTGTACTTCCGCTTGTGCCTCGAGTCACCCGACTCCGCGGACAGGTGAGCGCCGCTCAGGCGGCTCGGGTCCGTCGCGGAGATCTTGCGGCGCGCACCGCTGTCCCCGGATCCCGGGATCTTGGAGTCTCCCGTGTCGCCGCTGCGCTTGGTCATTGATCTCCTCCGGTGCTGGCGACGATGTTGACGAAGCTCCCATTGTCAACCAACCGCTCGCCCACCGTGATCAGCCTGTCTCCGATCTCGAGCCCGGACTCGATCACCGTGCGGTTGCCGAAGGACGGCCCGAGAACCACCGGACGCGCCTCCGCCACCAGGTTGCCGTTTCGGGTGGCGGCCACATACACCTGGTACCCGTCCTCGGTGCGCAGCACGACCTGCTGCGGCACGACGATCACATCCTGCAGACGCTCACGAGCCACCTGGACATTGGCGACCATCATCGGCTTGATCGCCCTGCCAGGATTCGCGAGCACGATCTCGATTGGGAACGTGCGGTTCCTCGGATCGACGCTGGTGCCCACGAACTGGATCGTCCCGGAGAACTCCTGCCCCGCGAGCGGATCGAGCGTCACACGCGCACTGTCGCCCGGCTGGACGAACAGGGCGAAGCGCTCGGGCACACCACCGGTGATCTTCACCTGGTCCACCGAGATCACGCGCGCCACGGGAGTGCCGGGGGCCACCATCTCGCCCACCTCGATGAACTTCTCGTCGAAAATACCCGTGACCGGCGCCTTGACCTCCGTTCGTGCAAGTCTGGCCTGGTACGTCTCCACCCGGGCGGCCGCCGCGGCGGCCGTCGATCGCGCCTGGAGGAAGGCTATCTCGCTGCCGATCTGCTCATCTTCCCACAGTCTCCGCTGCCGCTCGAACTGCTCCTGCGCCACGTCGGAGAGAGCCTCTGCCTCGGCGACCTGGGTGCGGAGCACAGTGTCGTCGATCTTGGCTAGCACCTGGCCGCGCCGTACCCTCGCACCCTTCTCGGCGCTGAAGCGCAAGATGGAACCCGTCTCCTCGGCGGAGATCGTGACGTCGTACATCGCCTCGACCTCTCCCGTGATGCGGATGTAGTCCACG
>Ga0255055_10000190_pt1 | contig 46404 bp, 37 predicted proteins | sample JV7_2_27_MG_FD_188633 | JGI IMG/M metagenome (GOLD analysis project Ga0255055, IMG submission 188633) | Seawater microbial communities from Jervis Inlet, British Columbia, Canada - JV7_2_27 | ecosystem: Environmental > Aquatic > Marine > Inlet | place: Canada: British Columbia | collected... | reverse complement strand
AAATTTCTAATTCTTTAAAATCTAAAAAAAAAAATATGATGTAGTTGAGACCAATGGTCGCAACAGTTGAAAATTTTGAGAAGTCTAAAGAATTTTTTAAAAATGGCAAGGTTCTTAACGCTTTAGAGAGACTCGATAATGTCTTGGAGCATTTTGATCAAGTAACAGAAGTCAACAATAAAGAACTACTCCAGTTCTTAAATGAATTTTTACGATACTGCAAGGATAATAATCTACAAAACGAAGAAGCTAGAGTTTTAAGAATGTTAGGGAGAATTCATTCGAAACTTAGGAACCACGTGGAAGGTTTGAAATTTTCGTATCAAGCATTAAAAATTCAAAAGAAAATTGGGAAAAAATTAGATGTTGCTGAGAGTTTAGTTTTCTTAGCCGAAGATCTTGAAGTTTCTGGAAATTACGAAGAATGTGTTCAAATTTTTACGGAAGCCGCTGAAAGTTTCCATGAACTGGGGGAACTAAGAAAAGAAGAAGATATTCTTAAGGAAATCAACCGATTAAAAGCTTTTTCTAAACAAATGGTTGAAGACGAATATATTATGAATAAATTTAATGTTGATAACTATTAAAACAAGCCGATTATAGCCATTTAATTAAAAATATATCTTTTTTTTCTTTACTTTTTATCTTTTAGTAAAAGAGTTTTATCTATTTTTTCCGAAGTATTTTTCCATCTCAGACTGGCAAAAAAATAGGATCTCTTTGATAGACAAATTGGTTTGTTTACTAATATTTTTAAGATCTTCGAATTCAGGTTTTACATTAATTACTTTAATTCCATCAGGCATATGAATGTAAGAAACTTTAAAATATAGCTCGTAATTCTTGTTGTTTAGTTCAATCGTACTCTTCTCTAATTTCCGGTCAATACAAACTCTCTTAGTAGTATAATATCTAACGCCTAGCGTTCCTAGTTCGCGAAGCGTTTTATAAATTAAATCGAAATTATTTTGAGGATTACATAAGATTTTAATGATATGACCAGGTCGATTTTTTTTTGTTATGCTTGGTATGATTTGAACGTCAAAAATATCTTCGTCTTCTAAAGTTTGAACGAAATTTCCTAAAATTTCTCCTGAAACATCATCAACAGCCGTTTCTAACACGGTTACTTCTTCAACATAATCTTTCAATGGGTGCGGAATCTTGGAATTAACCGGTTCTTCGATTTCGCCATAAATTAACCTCATTATGTTTGAAAAATTCTTAAACTCTTTTTGACCCGTGCTACAAGATACACTTAACAAGCTCATTTGGTTTGCAAATTTAGAAACCTTGGGTTTTAAATTAACTAGAAGTGCTGCACCTGTAGGTGTTACTAGTTCGCTTTCAATAGGACCTCCTATAACGACTAAATTAGATCGTTCAAAAATCTTTACGGTGGCTGGTGCAGGTACTGGCAATATTCCGTGCGCAGTTTTTATATTCCCCCCCCCTAACGGGATATTACTGCAATGATATGTAAAATTTTCCGTAAAACCTCCTAAATTATCTAGTGCTTTGGTTACTCCTAAAATATCAACCAGAGTATCAACAGAGCTTAATTCGTGTAGATGAATGTTTTCAACTAAATTCCCGTGAACTTCCGCTTCTGCTTTGAATAGAGTATTTAAAACATTCCTAGCGAATTTTTTTGCTGATTTGGAGTATTGTTTATTGTCAAGAAATCGCTCCAATGCATTGGAAAGTTCATCGGGAGTTCTATGGTTTTTAGATTCTTTAATTGATACTTTAAGTTGATGAACTTCCATTCCCATTCTTTTAACTTCAACTAGTTCAAGATCTAAATTAGAGACACCTTTTAAGTGAACTTTTAATTCTTTCAAATCTGAAAGTATCTCATTTGGTTCATCATTTAAACCCAATAAAGACGCCAAAAACATATCCCCTGAGATTCCTGAGTTTATCGCGTCAATATATAAAGATTTCATCTTAATTTTTCTCACCTAATATTATTAATAAATTAACAATCTAAAAATAATAAATCGTAATTATATTATAATAAATTGTACACAATTTCAATTTAATAATTAAAAATTTAAGAATAAATTTATACTAAATAACTATGAGTGAACTTCAAACTTTAAAATGCTATTTAAATCAGTTACCCGCAACAATTCTTAAGCTTTTGGGGATTGAAACCCCTCTTGGCACTATTCCAGAACCTGTCCAATCGATTGTAGATATGTATCAGGGTATTGAAAGGATTTCTGTGAATGTTATAGATAATTTTGGTTTATTTGAACTTACATACCATAAACCTCAGTTCATGATTACTAGTTCTCAAGCAATGTTACTCCTCTCAACTAAGAATCCTTATACCTTAGCCGTTTATCATCAAATTATGTACGGTGGGTTCGATTTCGAACCTAACGGCTTTCATTTATTAAGATATTTGAATGAGCATGGGAAGAAATCTTGTTTTGTTGGGAGACAAAAAGATTTAGAACGATACGATGGAGGGACTCATTCGGTCCCAAAAGAGACGGATATGGCTACATGGGTGGAATCGGCTAAGGTTATTAACAATTACGAACTTTCTTGGATGCATTATTTGGATTTTGAGAACTTACACAAACAACAACAAGCACTTAAACAAAGAACACCTGAGGATTTAATTGACAAATTAATTTTACGTACTGATAAATGGATTTTAGGTAATTACAAACAACTTAGGAACAATTCTTTGATGATAATATTAGGAGATCACGGAAGAGTGAAATTAAATTTAGAATACTCTGGTAAGATAGCCCAGTGGCGGGAAGCAAGTGTACCAATCGCTATCTTAATTAAAAAATAGTTTTTTATAAATTTTTTAAAGATTTAAAGATGTTTAAAATGGAGGAATATAAACGTTTTACAGTGTCTCTTCCAAAAGATTTATACGATAAGTTTGAGGCATTTAGGAATAAAATGGGGATAACGAGATCAGACAGTATAAGAAAAGCGATGCATTCTTTAATGGTAAGTGAAGAAAACCTCCCATTCGCTTCAGGGGATGTTGTAGGGTGCATACCCATTATCATATTACATGAACATTTTACCGGAAAACAAGAAAAAGAACCTTTACATGAACACTCGCATGACATAAATCACGACGATGGTCATCACGAACACGGATTTGATTCCCAACCTATTTATGCTTCAGTTCAGCAGACAGATGAAATTCTCAAAAATGATATACAACACCACTTCTATGATGTGATAACATCAACTATGCATGTACATTTAGAATTTGAAAAATGTTTAGAAATCATTGCTGTTTCAGGACCATATGTTCGAGTCAAAGAGCTTAAAGAAGCATTGCAAAGGTTAAGAAGTATAGTATCAATTGATTTTTTCATCATCGATAAGGATTTTAAATCGCAACTCGACGAATAAATTCTAAATTTAAAACTTATTTTAAAAGGAAGAGATAAGAATAAAAAATTTCTTTCAACGATGAAAAGAACAAGGATAAGGCGATTTATGAAGAATTTTTTATTCTATAGGTCGTGTTTATTGTGTGTGTTAGATATATTGAACTTCTTCTAAATTAAAAAGTAATATACCGTGAGAAATTTTTAATTTTTTTTAAAGTAAAAAAAAAAGTAAGGTAAAAATTAATAAAATAAACCTTTTTTTCAGTTAGTAATATCCTTAAACTTAGAGATTAGCTCTAAAGGTCTTTCTCTTGGACAGTCTTTCTTCCATTTGCTTTAGCACGACCAATCGCCTTATCGAGAATACCAATAATTGCGTCATTGAGCGCAGGTCCATCAATTACATCGCCACTTGTGTTACAATCTTTTGATTTGATGTATTCTCGAACCTTGGACTTTACAAATAAAACATCAACTGCAGCTTTTTTTGCCATTTTTTATTCCTCCTTTTATTGTTTAAATATGTTTTAAAATAAATTTGTGTTTAAAGTATATTTCTCCTACTGCTATTTAAATCTAGTTGAAAAAACATCATAGAAGGTTAATATTCTTCGTCTACTAGCGATCTAAAAAAGGTAGATAAGATACAAAAATAGAGAAGATCAAATCGTAATCTTTCGAATTTGGGTACGTACAGGCTAATTCAAGAAATTTGGCTTTAAAATATTAACTCAGCAACATTATCTATGTTTTATAAGATTTTTAGCCCTTCTAAATTCAAGCAGTCATCTTATGATCTTAAATGGGAAAATTAAGATTAGATTTTGTAATTTTTTAATCTTAAGAAATGAAAATTTTAACTGTTAGGAACTACAACTCATTATTGAAGAATAATTTAAAAATCATTGATATGAGTGTTAATAAAGAAGTATTAACAAGAGCACCTGTAAGAATTTGCGATATAGGAGGATGGACTGATACCTGGTTTTATCCTGAAGGTGCAGTATTTAATTTTTGCGTTGATCTCTATAGCTATGTAAGAATCGTTGAGAATGGAAAGAAAATAATCCGAATTTTTGCTGAAAATTTAGGAAAAACCGTTGAAATCCTCAATTTTAAAGGATTTAAATACAATGGTAAGCTGGACTTATTAAAAGCAGCGGTTAAAAGAATGGAGATTGAAAAGGGTTTAGATATTTATGTTAGGGCAGATGTTCCTCCTGGTTGTGGAACAGGTACGAGCGCGAGTGTTGCTGTAGCTTTAATTTCTGCGTTAGCAACTCATAAAGGAATACATATGAATCAAAACCAAATTGCTAAACTGGCTCACAAACTTGAAATTGAAGAGTTGGGATTGGAAAGTGGTGTACAGGATCAGTATGCTGCGTCGTATGGTGGAATCAATTTTATGGAAATAAGTTACCCTAATGTAAAGATAGTAAAAATCAATATTGATGAAAAAAGAATTTTCGAACTAGAAAGTCAGTTTATATTGGTGTATCTAAGCTCAAGAAGTTCAAGTAAAATGCATAACGCAGTTATAGAAAATTATAAGAAAGAAGATGGTGATACTCTAGATTCGTTTGACATCATGAAAGAATGTGCACATAACATGAAAAATGCGATAAACTCAGACATCGTAAATATAGGGGACGTCATGAACAGAAACTGGGAAGCACAAAAAAAACTTCATCCCTCAATGGTTAACCCAATTATAAATAAAGCAGAAAAAATAGCGAAAAGTAATGGTGCTATAGGATTTAAATGTAACGGCGCAGGAGGGGGAGGTACAGCAACAGTACTAACTGGAAGGGGTCATGAACATCAAATTAGAAAGGAACTAGTTGAAAACGGGTACAAGATCATACCGTTCAAATTATGCTTTAAGGGAGTATCAAGTTTTATATTTTAGAGATTTTAAGAGCAAATTTGACATTTAAAATTGCTTGAAGGTTTAGGCATCTTAAACATTAATCTGAAAAGAGTGAAAAGTTTGTTCTTTTTATAGTTTGAATTAAACAAAATAATATGGGAATTCCCGATCGTTCAGCCTTAGCCTCAAAGATTAAAAGAGCACCTGAGAAATTGAATATACACAATCTCTTTATTTTTAATAAATCAGGAATATGTATATATGGATTAAATCTCACGAATCTTTACCCAATTGAGCAAGAACAACTTATATCGTCTTATTTCACAGCTTTGATGTCATTTACTAAAGAACTTATTGGAGATAAAATTAAAACTGTTGAAATGGGTGGTGGAATAAAACTAGTGGTATTTGAAAAAAAATCATTATATTATAGCGTTCTTTGCAGTACTATCGAAAATTTGGAGCTTTTGGAAGCAATTATTTTAAAAGTAAACTCAAAATTCATCGAATATGTAAATAAAAATAAAATTAAAACTGATTTAGAGTACGTTTATGATGAGCATCTCAATTATCTCATAGAAGATATTATTAGGGAGCCTTTCTCAAGCGAATATGACTTAAAAAAAGAAGGCGTGATTACAGAATTCCTAAGAAATTTTCAATTGAATAACGACATTAATGGCGTTATTCTTTTAACTAACCGAGGTAAAGTGATCTTTTCTTCTATCAATGATATTAATTTAAACCGATTTTTAAAGGAAGTTGACTTTAGAGTGAAAATATCCAATAATTCTATTCTAAAGTTATTTTACACCTCTAAAAATAATGAGTTAATTTTTTCTGAAAATATACGGGATATTTATATTATTATTTTAATCTTCGATACCAACATTAGATATGGAATGGCTGAGTTCTATTTACAGAAAGTTGTTAAGATGATAACAGATATACTTAATAAATAATCCCATGAAAAAACACATAACTCCTAATTATGTAACACTATTACAATTCAGAATCAATTTTGAATTTTAATTTTTTTATTATTTATAAAATGCAACTTAAAATATTTTTTTACATAATTTAACCTAAACCAAAACATGTGAAAATTGTAATGACAAAATCAGAAGATGGATTAAAATCAGCTTTTGCTGGTGAATCTCAAGCTAATAGAAAGTATTTAGCGTTTGCAAAAAAAGCCGAACAAGATGGTCTACCTGGTGTAGCGCGATTATTTCATGCTGCCGCTGCTGCCGAAACTGTGCATGCACATAATCATTTACGCGTTTTAGGAGGAATAAAAACTACTGCGGAAAATCTTAAAGAAGCTATTGAAGGTGAGTTTTACGAATTCACTACTATGTATCCCGAATTTATTGACAACGCTAAATCAGAAGGAAACACAAATGCAGAAAGAACATTTAACTACGCTAATGATGTGGAGAAAGTACATCACGAGCTCTACAAGAAAGCTTTAGAATTAGTTGAAAGTGGAAAGGATCTAGAAGATCAACCAATGTATGTGTGTTCTGTATGCGGATACACTCACGAGGGAGAACCTCCAGAGACATGTCCTGTTTGTAAATCTCCAAAAAAAGTATTTAATAAAATTGATTAGGTTTAATCAATCTTTTTTTTTTATTTATTCGAAAATTTCCATGGTTTATAGCCATCTTGGACTTTTTTGAGGTAATCATTAATCGAGAAATCTAGCTCCTTTTCAGCCCTTCTTAACGCACCCATGTTAGCTCCGTTAAAATAATACGCTAAAAGTAAGTTGGATATGTTTCGATCTCCTAAGGAAAACAGAGCTTGTAATCTTGCGTTTTTTATAATGCTTTTTGGGTCTTTAAATTTAATTTTGAGTGAGGAGATCTTATTTAACTGTTGTTTTAAGGTACTAAATTTTAATCTGAAATTATTGAGGTTTTCTGACAAATAGTGATAACATTGATTCTCATAAGGAGTATTTGGCTTGGGGATAAAGGGATTTACGTTAACTCTTAGTTCATTGCGCTTGAATCCAATTTTTTCAATTGATTTAAAGAATTTTATAATATCCTCAATGTTCTCATCAGTTTCGTTTGGTAAACCTACTAGAAAATAAAATTTCACATTTTTTATTCTAGACTCTTTAATTAGCTTTAATACATCTAAGATCTTATCGTTGGTAAAATTCTTTCCTAAATCATATCTTAACGATTCTGATCCAGTTTCGGGCGCGATAGTGATTGTCTTTACGCCACTCTTTTCAAGAAGTTGAATAATCTTGGGCGTGATATGGTCAATTCTTATCGAAGGGATGCTAAACAATTTACCCACATTGAGAATAAATTCACAGATTTCAGAAAATTTTGGATGCGAGGATACGCACGATCCTATAAGACTAATTTTCTCGAAATCCGAAAATTTTATACCAGCTTGAATTGCAGTAATTATCTCGTCGTAGCTCTTGTTTCGAAATGGGTAATTATGAAAAGAAGATATACAAAATTTACATTGAAAAGGACATCCTCTATTAATTTCAACGAAATAATTTTCTTCAAAAATTTTTTTATCACTTTCTCGATTGGATAGTAATTGATACGCTGGTGTGGGTGATTGATTTAAATCTTCTAAAATTACACGGTTTGTCTTGTTATTAAGAAGTGGTATGTAAATTCCTTCAATATTTTTTACTTTATTAAGAAATCCTTCAAAATTGCTAATTTTTGACTTATATTCTAAAAAAACATCAAAGAAGGTATTTAAATTCGGTTCAGCATCTCCAATGAAAAAGAGATCAAATATATTGCTTAATGGCAAAGGATTTGAAGTTATAGCTGGCCCACCACCAATTATTAGAGGATACTCATCTAACTTGAGAGAATTTTCTCCGTGACGTTTTTTGGATTCTAAAGGAATTTCTGACTTCTCCAAAATCCATAGAATATTCTTATAATCGTTTTCATAGTGACCTGAGAATCCTAATATATCAAAATCTTTTGGCAAAATTTTATTTTCAATACTTCGAAGGCTGTTAATGGGAGAAAAATCTTTGGATGCGGGAAACTGTATATTTTCAGGAAGGAAAATGCGTTCACATACATAATTTTCAGTTAAATTAATTATGTGGTAAAGTAATCTTATTGAGTAGGAGGACATTCCCAACTTATAGTTATTTGGATATATCAGACCAAAAGATAAGTCGATGTTTCTCCAATCTTTGATGATCGAGCTTTCTCTAAACATGCAAAAAACCATAAATTTATTGGATCTCTAAGATGGTGTGAACTAGAATTTTAAACTTCTTTTAATCTTTTAATTTCTTCAACTATTAAGGGTAAAATTGTTCCAGTTTTATGATGCATTACAACTGTAGCTTTCTCGTCTAAATCAGTAGGTTCGTCGTTTACAATAATTAAATCTCCCTTTTCTCTTAGTGTATAGAGTGGTAAATCACAAATGGGGGCAACGGATAGAGAAGAACCCGCAATTAGCATAACATCTGCTTTCTGAGCTAAAGCGATAGATTGATACTTCTCAAACCGAGGTAACCCTTCTCCAAACAATACGACTGAAGGTTTAAGAGGGGCAGCACAATACTCACAAGATGGGCCATGTTTCTTTTCTTTCTTTAATTTTCGGAGAACTTGCTCCTTTGTGTAAGAAGCTCCGCAACCTAAGCAAGTAAATCTATTGACACTACCGTGTACTTCATAAACAATTACAGAACCCGCTTTTTGATGAAGATCATCAATATTTTGAGTAATCACGGCTTTAAGTAAGTCCATCTTCTCCAACTCTGCAAGAGCATAATGTCCAGGATTTGGTTTTGCCTTAAATATGTTTGGAGCGATTTTCTGTGCCATCTCCCAGAATTTAGCTGGGTTTTTTAAAAAAGCTTCGATATTACCATAAATTTCAGGTTTATATTTTTCCCAGATACCTCCTTCGCTTCTAAAGTCAGGTATACCCGATTCCGTAGAGATTCCTGCCCCAGTTAAGGCAATTGCTTCTTTTGAATTTAATAATAGTTCCGCTGCGTTCTGGATTTTTTTCTTCTCAATTAATTTTAAGATTTTCATGTAATTTGATGGAAAATTGGATTGTAAGAATAGATTTTAACTAATTAACTCCTAGTTTTCAGCTACTTTTATTATATTTATTGAAATTATTAAAAGTTAATTGTTATATAGGTACAGAAAAATTAAAAATTCCTAAAATTATAATAATCCTTAGAGTTTTATTATATAAATTTAATCTATTCGTAAATAATTAATATTTTTGTTAATTTGATATATTAAAGGAATAGTTTAAGCATCTTAACTATTATTTTTGCAGCGTTTTTTTTTATGATAACAGGGTTTGCAATCATTTTGGAAGAAGAGGTATTGTATGTCTCTAATTCTAATAAACACCCCTCCTTTGAAATAGTTCTCTTTGTAGAAAAGTTAATTAGTAGTCTTAACCCAAAAAATCATTGGCGATTAACAGATATTTATTTTGAAGGCGACCCCGGTAAAGAAAGAATGACTATTAAGCATATGGTTACAGAGAACAACCAAAACCTATTTTATTGCATTACTGGCGATTTTCCATCTCACTCGAAAGAAGTTTCTAAATTAATGGATGAATTTATTGAAAAAGTTGTTGCCAATTATGAAACCGCAGAAATAATTAAAAAAGTATCTAACCACTCAGAGTTTTCAAAGATTATTAAGTTAATTACAGGATATCTATGGGATAAATATCGAGATCCCATAGAGGACGAAATTATCGATTTGAAATGTTCTGATATGGAAAATAAGATAATTTATTGCGGAATATCAGCTCAAGGATTACCCATTATTTCTCAATTGTATGATAAAACGCTTTTAAATAATTTTCAACGCGAAATAACTGACGAAAATGTTGAGCTATATGCTTCTAGTATCTCCGCTAAATTAGCAACAATTATAATGAACGCTCAAATCAGAGCTAAAACAAACATAAAAGAAGTTCATTTCAATGATGTAGAAGACAATGGTTGCAAAAAAATAATACTTTGCAGTCCAATCAATGAATATTCTCTAGATTTCATCGCCTCGGGAGATTTCGTTAAAATTAAAGAATTTTTTAAACAATTAGAAGAATTTGTCTCTCAAGAACATATTTTAAGGAACGACTTTGTAGGAGATTTAAAACCCTTTAGATATTTGAAAACTCAACTTGATGAGTTTTTGATTAATAATTTCTAAATAAAATGCTTCTTTTACTTACTTATGAAAGCTGTTATCATAGCAGCAGGAAAGGGTAAACGGCTCAGTCCAATTACATCTACGATACCAAAACCAATGATACCTATTGGAGGTAAACCACTATTAGAGCATACCATTTTAAGCCTAAAAGAAGTGGGGATGACAGAAATCTTACTAATAGTTGGCTACAGAGAAGACATAATAAAAGAATACTTCGGGGATGGTCTCAACAAATTTAACGTGAAAATAGATTATATCTCTCAAATAGAACACTTAGGTACTGCTCACGCGGTTGGATTTGCTAAGGAATTCGTAGGGAAGGATAACTTCTTACTAATGTATGGAGATTTACTTACAGATCCTAAGGTATTTGAAGAAATAATCATTAGATATAATAAAGATCAAACTGAGGGATTAATTTCATTATTCGAAGTCAGCCATCCCCAAGAATATGGGATAATTTCACTGGATTCCGCTGATTATGTAGAAACAATTACTGAAAAACCTTCCTTGGAGTTGGAGTTAGGAAATTTAGCAAACGCGGGAATTTTTATCTTTAATCCACTTATATTTGAAGCAGTCGAAAAAACAAAGCCTTCTGTAAGGAAAGAATACGAATTCACTGATTCTATGAAAATTCTTATTAACGATTTAAACGGGAAAATTAAAGCTTATGTTATAAAAGATTTTTTTTGGAGCGATATAGGATTACCTTGGCACCTCTTAGATGCGAATAAATTTCTTTTGAATAATATTAAACACGATATTAAGGGAAAAGTCGAAGAAAATGTACAAATTGTTGGAAATGTTATCATAGGAAAGAATACAGTAGTTAGATCTGGATCTTACATTGTTGGACCTTGTTATATAGGAGAGAATTCTTTAATTGGACCAAATGCGTTTATACGACCTTTTACCTCTATAGGGAATTACTGTCATATTGGAATGTCTGAGATCAAGAACTCATTGATTTTTTCAAATACTTCCATACCTCATTTTAATTATATTGGGGATTCCATTATTTGCGAAAACGTTAATCTCGGTGCGGGAACTAAAATTTCTAACTTGAGGTTCGATAACAACAATATAGAAATGAAAATTAATGAGAAATTAATCAATTCTGGGAGAAGAAAATTAGGTGCTATTATTGGACCCAATTCACAAACAGGAATTAATTCCAGCGTAATGTGTGGTAAGAAAATAGGGGAAGGATCTGTAATTGGAGCGCACACTATGGTGAATGAAGATGTTCCTGCGAATACTTTATATTATCAGGATAAGAATGGAATAACTAAAAAAAGTAGAAGCAGTTAATTTAACTATTTCACAAAATGTTTATTCGGAAACTTTTTCGGTTGAACTGTCCACTACTGGTTCGGCTTTGTCATTTTTTTCTTTTTGTTTAGGATAAGTTTTAGTTCGAGTAAGCTTTTTAACATTTATTCTCTCAGTTCTTTTAATATCGCTTTTTCTAGATCGTTTAACTTCTACTTCAACAACTTCAAAGTCTTCATCTTTTGTTATATAGACCTGATCTTCTCCACCTTCAGGAACACTGACCAATTTGCATTTTATGACTGAGCAATTTGATAAAGGATATATTGTTTTAGCGATTCTTAGAATCTGGTTAGAAAATTCAGAGTAAATCATTCCAGTAATAAATTTCTCGTGATTGAGTGTTTTAGCAAATTCTTTTAAAATTTCTCTCATGATTTTTCTAATGACAATTTGTTGAGAACTACGAGCTCTATTTATTGTAGTACAAATTATTGTTAATCTGTAAACATAATCGTCTTTAGTTGTTAAATTCATTATTGTTTGGATTTTAGAACTCCCTCTTCCTATTAACGATCTGACATGATCATTTGTATAAGTATGTCCTATAAACAGAGTATCCGCTTGTTTTGATTCGGGATTTACTTGAACCACTTTAAATTTTAACTTTAGACTAATATCGTTGTAGCTATTCGTAAAATCGTATAATAAAGTTTCGATAGTTCTGTCAATAATATTATTCTCCATCCCGATAATTTCTCCTATAGGTTTAAAGTTGAAACTTTTAGGAGAAATGACGGTGTACCAATCCTTATCTTTAAACGAGACTTTCCTTAACTTCGATTTCTTTTTCTTTGCTTTTTCACTCATTTCCTACCCTTACCTCATAACAATTGTTCTGATTTTCTCTGGATCGTATTTAAAATCCGATTCCAGCACTTTTTTACCCTTGTAATACTTGATCAGTCTGTAAATCTTGCTTTCTGTACGTTGTAACCCTAGTTTTGAATGCAAATCTTTATGATTTGATTCTAAATGTTTTCTTAGGTTAAGTGCTTTTTTCACTAAGTTAGTTAAATCCTCGGGAAGTGGAGCTTTAATATCATGCTCTTTAAGAATCTGATTAATAGATTTACCAGTAACTACTTTTACTAATGGAATGCCGTAGGAATCCCTTAAAACCACACCAATTAACGATTGAGAAAAGCCTTTTCTCGCAAGTTTAACAACTTCATTTTCTACTTCTTCAGAAGAAAGTTCCACCCATACTGGTTTTTCTCGTCTAGCTGGACGGGTGCTTCCAGATTTCCCTTTCTTTCTTGAGTGCATTCGAGCCATTTTTTGCGTCCCAGTTTATGAAATAATTAATAAATACAATTTTATTGATGAACATTATAAAGAATCATGTAAATTAAAATTTTTGAATTTGCCAACTAAAACCTTATTAATCTAAACTAATCATAGGAAATTAATGTAATTATGGAAAAGGAAAAAGAAACGATTTATTTCGTCACTGGTAATAATAGCAAATTTAATGAAATTCAAAAACTGTTCCAAAAGGAAGATATATCTTACGAATTAAAGCAAAACACAATTAAGGCTACCGAGATTCAAGCAGCTAATATTAAAGAAGTAGCCATATCTAAATTAAATAGCATAAGAGGAAAGTTAAATAGTTCTTTTTTTATAGAAGACGCTGGATTTTTTGTTGACGCCCCTCTTAATGGTTTTCCTGGAGTATATTCAAAATATGTATTAAATACCATTGGTAATCAGGGCATTTTAGATCTTCTTAGAGATTGTAATGATACTAAAGCTCATTTTAAAGCTGTCATTGCTCTCTACTTTCAACCTCTTAATGAAACACTAATATTTGAGGGAATTGTAGAGGGAGTAATAGCAAAAAACATTAGGGGTAGTAGAGGTTTTGGTTTTGATCCCATCTTTATTCCCAAAGAATTTCCAAATAGAACCTTTGCTGAATTAACGACTGAAGAAAAAAATGCAGTCTCACATAGGGGTAAAGCTTGGAAGAAAATGTTTGATTTTCTCAAAAAAAATCAATTCTAATCGTCAAAACGTTTGTCGGAATATATCCATTACGCTTTGTCTGCTTAATTTTATAAGAATCAAATACATACCCAAAATACCCACGATAATTGAGATGGAAAAGACTCTAATCAGAACTTCCACCGGAATTGAAAAAACAATAGGCATCTCAGTAAAAAGACCTAAATTTGTTTCCATTAAATATGCGCAAAAAGTACCTATTATTGTTCCCATTGTCCCACTACTTAACATTATGATTATACTTTCAACTAAGAATAATTTCCTTACATCTTTGCTCTTCATACCCATGGATCTTAATATACCGATTTCAAATTTCCTTTCTAACATGATGGCATACATGGTACTAACTAATCCGAAGATAGCAATTACGATCGCAAACCAAAGAACTACTTCCATTAAAGCACTCTGTCTATCAAGCATACTTTGCATAAAATTAACTTTTGTAATTGCATCGTCTAGAACATATTCAGTATCAGTAACTAGCTTTTCTATTTCTTCTTTTGTGTCTTCGATAGATTCTAAGGAATCATCTAATAAATTGATGAAGACTTTATCTATAAGCATACTCGAACCACCAGGGTCCTTAACATCCATCAAACGCATATAATTTTCTGTAGATACCATAATACCTCCACCGTTTGCCATAGCTTCGGAGCTCTTAAAGTTGGTAAAACCCGGCATTCCTCCAGAGATACCTACAACGCGGAAAAGTGTAATGTTTCCCGGTTCGTCAGGAAACTGAGGATTGTAGAATGTTAACCGAATATATTCCTCTATATCGTTTATTCCAAGGACGCTAGCTAGAGAATTTGCAATTATGCATGTGTTATTATATTTATAGAGTTGACTAAATGAATAATTGAAACCACTCTGCGGACTACTCCAAATCATAAGATTTTCGTCCATTAATTTGTAGTAATTTTTTTCAACACCAATAAACCCAATTTCAATATCATCGAATTCTGCGACATCTCCAGCTATTACTTGATATTTTGTAGATGCTTGTGCAGAATAAAATTCAAAAATGTTTATGAATGCATCGTTGATTGCATCTTCGTCAAAATTAATAGTACCTTCGCTGAAATCAAAAAGTACTGATAATATAGCTGTAAAATCAAACATATTGAATAATGTTATCGCTGTATCATCGACTCCATGTATTAAGTTGAGTTCTTGAACTAAATCTAAAGTAATTGCATTGTTTTCAGAATCTAATCCTTGATTAATTAAAACCAAATCAGAGCCATATTGAAATTTTAAGTTTGTTGACATATTTTTAGATTCCATTTCTGTAACGCTTGTTATGAAAAAAATAAATGAGAAACTAATTGCAAACATCACAATTGTGCTTGTATTACGCCTTCTGTTTCTTTTTAAAGAAATCTTTATAATGTGAGCATATTTCTTTGTTAAAGGGGTAATAGCACCAATAAGTAGGCTTTGAATAATCGGGATAATACCTACGGATGCGAATACCAGACCAATTAATATAGCGACAATAAGTCCGATAAATAAGGCTGCTACAACCATCAAATCTCCTGTTACGGTAATAGTTGGGAGGAGAAGAAAAACAATCATACCTATTGTCGCAAGAGAAAAACCAATTAGAAAATTCCTAATGTTCATACTTCCTTCTTTTTTAATTTCCCAACCTTCTTCCTTTTTATGAAATGGGGTAATCGATTTTATGATATCAATTTTTGCAGTTCTTAGAGCGGGAAGCAGTGATACTACTAAAGAAACACCAGAACCTATCGAAAAAGCCACAATAATCGTCTGTGGTTGAATTACATACTCCATATTTTGAATTGGAAAATCTGTCGTGATAAACAATGCATTCACTATTGGCTCTGTTCCCACGAGCCCTAGAATAATTCCTATAATTGATCCAACAACTCCAACTATTACGCCCTCAAAGATAACCATCTTCACGGGGAATGTTTTCTTCCCACCCACTACCCTTAATATACCATATTCTCTTACCCTTTCTTCTGATGATGTAGAGAGAATTGAATTTATTAAAATACCCGTAATAAGCATGGATATAATTGTAATAAACCAAAAAATGATCGTCATGCTTATGAGCATAAATTGTTGACTGGTTATTTCTTGTAATTTCGGCATTGATACGGCATAAGTATTTAGATCTAATTCCAGCTGAATCCGCATACCAATTTCCCGCAATTTTCTTTTTGTAAAATCTATATCGCTTACAACATAAATTGATTGTGGATTTTCAATTGTGCCCATAATTAAATTAATTTGTCCTATTTTATTTGAAAATAATTGGGCTTGTTGTAAGTTTATTATTACTAAAGCATTTTCAAAACTAGTAAATTTAGAATCTTGCTTACAAATTGCAACAACCTCAACATCTAAAGTATTATCTAGGTATTCTAAATGCACTTCTTCCCCCAAACTAACATTTAGTAAATCTGCTACTATCCATAAGATAACACACTCTCCTATTCTTGGCTCGCTATTATAAATTTCACCCGTTTCTTTGCCATCTTCATTAACTAAATTTAAATTTCCCATATGTCCATTATTAGCCTCTTTATTAAAGTCAATTCCATAGATTTGTAAGGTACCAGTTGAGTTTATGTTATCGGAAGTAACTTTTGCAAGCATCATAATTCTTGGAAAAAGCTCTTCTACTCCAGGAATATCATGCAATTTGTTTTCGATAATAGTTTCATCAAAGAATGGATTAAAATTTAAATCTGACTTCGAAACTTTTGAGATGATGATATCAGAACTCCCAGTAGTGTTTGTTATCAATCCCATATAATTATAAGACATAGAGTCATTAACCATTCCAATTGCAGTTAATAAAATTATAGATATTGCAATTCCTCCTATGGCAAATAGAGCTTTTGCCCGATCTCTTTTGATATTTATCCATGTCTGCTTCACGAACTGAAGCTTAATATTAGCCTTAATCTTGTATAAAATACTTTGCAAACTCAATTTTTCCGGTTGTAATTACTCATATTTTTATTAGGAATCCAATATACTAAATTTTCTCTTTTTAATTTCGTATTTTCTTAGAAGTTTACCTTTTTGATTTAAAATATGTCTAATCTCCTCTTTTTCGCGTCTTACCAATCTAACACCTTCGCATTTTTTATTCTTGCAGTAATAATCATCGCCTGGTTCGTTTTTAAAATACCATTTTTGGCAATTTATACAATGATAAGCCGCGTAAATTTGATCGTGGTCGCATACAGGGCATAAATAATTAAAATTATTTGATTCAAACCATGACTTGCAATACTTACAGTGAAGAATTAAGGGTCTTTCTTGTCCTTCATGAGTCTCTATTAACTCTATCCTTTTAACGATTTTATCTTTATTAATAATTTTTAACCTACTTTTCTCACCTTTGGTCTTTCTACGATGTCGAACAAAAAGATACGATGATAAGACTACAATCACAATAGCTCCAAAAAAGATTAATAATGGCCCCCAAGTGCGTAGATTTATTAATCCGTTTTCCACTGTAACAGATATTGAATATTCGGCTTTATTTCCTTCGATATCATATACTACGATTTTTATTTGGTGTTGTCCATTGTTATAGAATGTTGTATCCCACTGAAATGTTAATATTCCCGTCTCAGAGTTGAAATCTATGGAATTTTGGCCAATAATCTGGTTATCTATATACAAATATATTCTAGAATTATCTAATTCTACATCATCGCTGATATTAGCATTTATTACCTTAAGGGAATTAACGATCTCCTCGTTTACTGGGCTAAGTACTTCAATTGTTGGAGCTATAAAGTCTGCGGATTTGTCATAACCTATGTATATGTTGGATAATAACCATCCATGACCTAGTCCTGTAGTAAGATCGTTCGAAGAAAGTGTAAACATTATTAAAACGATCTCATTAGAATATTGCGATAGATTGATTGATTCGTTTCCGGAAAGTTTATCGTCATCATAGAAGTAAGACTTGAGAATAGTCCAACTCTCACCAAAATCCTTTGATATGGAAATGGTACAGTTATCTAATTCCTCACGATCTAAAAAGAATTCATTTTGAAAGGAGATTTCATAAGAAAACTTCAGGAAAACATCATACTCATCTCTAATAAGTAAGGGGTGGGTGATAAGCTTAATTTCCCAATTAGTCTCGTAGCCTTGAAAGAGACTTCCGTAACTTTGACCTAATCCCCCATAAATATAATGTTGTTTAAATCGTGAGAAAACATGCCATGTATTGTCTCCCAACAACCATGGAGTCAATTCTTTTTGACTTGGAGACCCCATCACATAATAATCTGATAAATTCGCACTTGAATAATGATAACCTATTAATTTACTACTCTGGTTTACGTTAAATTCATATATTGTAGGATTTTGAAACTCAAACAATGTGTGGTTTTGATTAAAGTAACTCGTTGAGTTCACAAATTCTCCATCAAAAATATGGAACCGAAAAGAAAGGTTAGCAAGTTCACCTATATTTAACGTTTTAATAAATAAAATCCCTCGACTATCGATAGAATCGAAACTTGAGTTCCAAACTCCAAACGCATTTATCATAGAATAATTATAGTTATCAATTTCAAGATAAACGAATTTAGGATAATTACTGTCAGAATCAAAATATCTACAATAGAACTTATAGCTACCGTATTTAAAACCTTGAGTTTTGGGTAGATCTACGGTGATGTTAAAAATAACTTCTGGCGAATTGCGATTAGTATAGTTTTCTAAAGAGAAATAATCTAACATTAATCCTTTATAATTAATAGGATCAAACTCGCCATCTAGTATTGCGAGGAATCTAAATTGTACGTATGAACCAATATATTGGGTTATGTTTATTTCTTCGAGGAACCAATCACTTTCTTCATCCGTATAGGTTTCCAATGTAACCCAACCAGTTAAATTTTGATTGATTTGAAGATACATAAAATCACCAGCGTTAATACTTATCCTTAAGCCGAATTTAGCAATAACTTGTGTATAATTTTTGTTAACCTGGGTGATGTTAAATAGAGGACTTCTAAGTGAACCGTTAGGGAATGGATTTGTAACAATATATGGTTGATATGTGTAATTTGAGGGATAAATATGCTCTCTACCAAAATATATCGCATACCAATCTCCAGAGTATAAGGATGATCGATTATCGTTTTGATTGTTCTGCGTTAGAAGCCCCCAACCAGTTCCATTATAAACCCAACCATCAAGACCATCGTTAAAATCGTGACTATAAGGGAATCCTCTACTATCACTTGGAGTTTCAATAGTTATGTTAAATGTTCCCGAAAAAGGGTATTGTATTTTATGTATACCATCACTAGCATTAAAGTAATAATGATAAGTACCTGGTGCAAAAAATTCAACTAAGTCGCTTCTAAAAATTGCTCCATTAGTGTAATTATTATCAAACACATTTTGCTTGGTTAAAGTATAGCTTCTTGAAGTTTCTTCAATATGTACGTATACTTCTTGAGGAGCTATATTTGAAGTATCGTTATCGAAATATTCTATATAAAACCAATAGCTATCAAGAGTATAATTTTTAGCGGGGTTATTTCCATAAAACTCTTGAAGGCTAATTACCGTACCATTTTTTGTTCCTCCGAAATATGCAATTTCAGGAACTTTTAACTCCGGTGTGAAATCATTTTTGACAGTTGAAATTTTTATCGTAAAATTACTATTACCTTCTATCGCTTTCACGATAACTATACAATTTGTCTGGTTCATTTTTGGTGTAAAATAGATGTAATCGGAATCACCATACCATTTTTGTCCTGATTCTAATAAAATTGGTTCTCCAAATCGATTAGATTCGTTCGAGAATAAAAATATGTCAAAATCTGCATTTTCATCAACATCCGTCAAATTAAATAAATATTGAATATTTTCTTGTAAAGAAACCTTTCTCGCAAAAGCATGATTTCCGAGGGGATTTATTTCAGAACTTGTTAAATAATTATTTATAGATTGATTTATCTCAATACCTTTCGTTAAAGCATCAATCGCTGCTTGAATGTTCATCCTCCCATATCCTTCATGCTCGTCTTTTAAATTATTTGATAAGCCATTATATAACGACGGGGAATAATTACTTTCGTCTATATCAGTTTGGGGATCGTCTTCTCTTTCAAGATTTGTTTCTGTAGCAGTCATTAATAAAATAGCTTTAAGCATTTTAGCCAATTTTGATAGATCTTGACCATTCCAATTTGTCCAAGTACCCCATTTTGCGTCAATTAATAGATTTATAGCTGCTGATACAATTGCTGCAGATATTGACGTACCGTATGCTGCAGAAACCTCATCTGACTTACTATCTGCGCTTATTATTGAACGCCTTCCCTGTAGTGCACTTCCTCCAGGGGCAACTAAATCTGGCTCAAGATAATTATCGCCACCATCTATCCCCATGCTACTATAAGAAGTTATCTGATCCTTATCGTTGATTGCCCCCACAACAATTGCATTTTTGTTTCTCCCTAACTTGTTAAACGGTTCGGAGCCTTCAATCCCATTGTTTCCAGCAGCGATTACTACTAAAATGTGGTTCTCAATTACCTCATCAATAACCGCATTTATAGCAGAAACATCTTCCCCTAAAGTTCCGATGCTTAAACAAACACTAACGATGTGATGAGTAGTCCGATTTAGTATTACGCTTGCCATTGCGGATATTAAATCAGAGACATAACCTTTTCCGGTTTGATTTACGATTTTATACGCTACAATTTTGGTTGCATTAGCTATTCCAGTAAAGTGTCTATAATTTTCAATATATGTTTCTGGAAAATAAGATATAGATGAATTAAATGAAAAGTCTGGCACAGAATTACTTTTTTTGTGATATTTAACATATATATCATAAATCCCACTTTTAGTAGGAGTAATATCATGAATTATTGAATAATATTGGGTTGGTGTTTGAATACTAGTCGCGTTGACTAAGGTTGAATTATAATACAATTCGAACCAGAATTTATCAATTTCATTCAATCGAAATTTACTAGTGGAATTGATTATAACTTGTGAATTTGTTTTTGAAACATTAGCAGAAAAAATCTTGATTGAATAATTTTTTGATGGTAAATACTCATCAAAAAAATCTAAATGAGAATAATTCCCGTACAAGTTTACAATTGATGGATTAGGAGAGTTAAAATTTTTTGTCCCCGAGCCTGTAATAACTGAAGAAATAAATGTACCATGACCGTTATTATCAGAAATTAGTTCTTGATCAACAAAATTTTGCCATCCAATAATTTTTCCTTGTAAAAAATCATGGTCAGGATTTACACCACTATCCAAAACGGCAATAGAAGAATCGGTATTACCGTTATAGCCATTTACATACCACGATGAGTTAGCAGCCTGGGTTTGAACGCTTGCATAGTTCATTTGAACTTCAATAATTTCATCTGTGTTAATATTTATATCTTGATATTCACTGGTATATGCAGAAATATTTTCAATAGGAATTAAGCCAGCGAATCCAGAAAAGTTGCTAAACAAACCATTCCAGTCTTCGTTTTCTTTCAATCTCCCTCCATAAAACTCAAACTTGCTTTTAGCGCTAACATCATACACGGAATTGTTAAAGAAAACTATGACTGTTTTCATGCCATTATTTGAGGAATGTAGATAATCATCATTTTCTGGTTGATTTACTGGGTTTAAACTGTAATTGTTCAAATTTAGTAAATTTGTAATGAAATGTGATCCCACAGAGGAACTAAAGATAATGAATAAAACAAGAGTTAATTCAAATTTTCTTTTCAGCTTTCTCCCTCACCTCCATTTTCTTTTTCTATAGTTACATCTTCCTGTGTCTGAGACATTAAATTAAATCTATCTCTTAAAGTCTTTTCGACTTTTAGAACGGCATCGCTACGAGATATTTTAAAAAGCATCAACTCGTTTCTTTGAAGTTCATGCTTTTTACCTTTATATCTCCTAGTTTCCCATATGAAAATAATTAAAGTTATTGCTGCCACTATAGATGGACCTAATACAAAATATATTTGTATATTTTCGGGAATTATAACTTTAATATCAACCCAATTAGATGTATCTATAGACCTTTTTAAGTAGTAATGTTCAATACTAGCAGGTTTTAGCTTTATAACTGCTTGCTTTATTGCTTGAATTTTATAGGAGATTGTTATATGTTCTCCAGGTAATAAATTTGAAATTGTATTTATAAGACTCCCACTTACTAATTCAAAGTCAATATTAGTGAAACTGGAAGCGTCATTAATTGTTATATTTTTTGCACAAATATCCCCAATATTTCTTACTGTAATCAACACATTAATAACATCCCCAATTTCTATTTGATTTCGATCGACTGTTTTTATAATAGAAAAGTTAACAATTCCTAATATAATTGGATTAGATAACGCAATTTGGATCAATGAATTATCCGAATTTTCGAAATAATTAATGGAAGGATAATAATACCCTTTCCAATCCCTTTTAATTAAAGTGATATCAACTGATCTAATTTCGTTATACCCTATATTTGTTAGAACTATAGTCTCATTGTCGATCCTCGCTAAATCACCATACTGATCATTCATCGAAATAGACAGGTTCTGAATAGTTATCCCTTCAGGGCCTTTATTTCTAATGAAAACTGATAAATTTAATTCTTCTCCTATAACCGGAGCCAAATTTGATGTATTATAATATATTTCTACAGTTTTGATGTAGGGAAAACGAGATAGGTAATCTACTGGAGCAGAAAAACATACATCATTAGGAAATGTCTCTAAAGAGGTCGAATTCAAATTTTGAATGTGATCTGAGTTGTTATAATTAATGGTTGTACTACTAAGGATTGCAGAATTAGGGACATAAAAAGAGAATGCTACTTTTTCTTTTACACCAGGAGCTAGTTCAGAGATAGTATATTTCAGATAATTTTCCTCAATTGTAAAATTGATAGGATTAAAAATTATCCCTGGCAAAGGTACGGATATATTAATCTCTTTCGCAAAATTAGAGCCAATATTTCTACATATTAGCGTATAGGTATTAATATCTCCGATCTTTGAGCTATAATTAGCTAAATGAGCATAGACTACAAGTGAAGACATCTCGTGAGTACTCAAAGATATTGTATTTGACTTTTTTACATATTCAACTATTCCACTTGATGATGTATAAATAACTCTCGATCCTAATTGCGTATATTCATTTACATCCCTATAATATAATTCGATATCTAAGTCGTTTATTGAAATGTTAAAGAGATTGTCGCTAGTTCCTTTAATTTTTAATAAGATGGTATGATTATTCATGGTTGAAGGATCAAATAACCAATTAAATGTCCCTTGATTTTTCACAAATGTATAGATTGAAGTATTGTTAACAGATGAAGTCAAATATTGAGAAATATCTTGAAATTCCTCTGTAGTATAATTGAACACTTCAAAGCTTAAGACACTACTAGGGTCACTAAAATTAGCTAATATTGAAACTCGATCGAGTGTGTTATTAACTAAGTCTATTTCTGTCTCATTTTGAAAAAGAAATTGAATTTCGATTTCATGTTGGTCGATAAATTTCTCTTCCGATTCTAATATCCAGCTCTCGTTATCTGCATTTAAAGCCATTTGAGGAGTTGTATCTGCGATTGAAACGCCTGATATTATTGATGGAAGCGGAGGGAATGTTTCTTTAATACTGAAATTGTATTTATAAAAAGGAGAAAATGTGTCAAACTCTTCAACAGAATAATTATCTAAGGTATAAGAAATTATTTCTTGTGGTTCTAGTTTCCAGTTATCGTCATTCCAAACACTATCTTTGTTTGTAAAAGAATCTTTAAGAGAACTAGGAGTTAGCCCTATTGACGCTAAAGATGCAATTAATTGAGGATTACCACTTGGTCCAGATATTATATCTATTACATCGTTCATGTTTTCATTGTAAGGCAGAAGATTAGTTAAGTTATTGAGATTAGGATAGTAGGAATCGACTAGTCCCGTTCCAGAAGTATCAAAATAAAATATTCGAGGATTTTTATTAAAATTAAAAAAATCATCTAATGAAACATATTGTCCGGAATATTCAACTCTTACAATCTGCCATATTGCATCCTTGAGGTCTTCATCTAGTCCTAGAAGAACACCGACCGGGCCAATAATTATTGTAAAAATATCGTCCAATCCTATTGGGATCGGGGTAGGAACGCCCCAAGCGGTTTCATTTCCGACATTTTTCACTGTAATGTTAAAAGAAAAATCGTTATAAACGCCGTGCGATGCGTTATTTCCAATTAACTCTTTAACAATAAGTAAATTTGGTTCTGAATTCGATATTTTGTATGTTATTACAAATTCTTCAATAGGATTAAATATTCCTGTAGGAATCCCAGGCAACCCTTGGAATCCAAGTTGGTGTAAAAAATTCATAAAATTTGTTGAATCGTTCAAATTCACAGGTTTGATATAGCTGCGTTTAAATCCATTTTCGTCTACCCAAAATAATTCAAATGAGTATTCTTTTAATGTTTGAACATCAAAATCAACTTCTGCATAAAATAAGAGCAAACTTAGTTGTTCTAATAAAAAATCATAAAACGTGAAATATTGGGGCGTTTGATCGATTATATCTGTACAAAAAATATTAACATCTATTTCGCTCATAAAAGCACCTATTAAAGAAATGAAAATTTTCTCGCTAGGTTTGAGGGGGGTTCCCTGATACCCTAGAGCGTCCCATAAGTTAAATGTAAATTCGTCTTCCCCTAAGTTTTTTATACCCACGCTTAAACCCTCGTATTGCACCGTTAAACTTACGTAATGAGACTCGTTTGATAAATTTAAAGTCGAAAACACATCGCCAAATTCCTCAAAATCCGCTTGCGTTGTTTGATTTGAATCAGTAAAATTTGAAATGCCCCCAAATAAAGATGGAAATTCTACAAGAATGTTTGTAAATTGCTCAAAGATATTATCAACCTCAAAATTTTCTAAATATTCTAGATCTAGTGCATCAAAATTAAAGTTCACTTGATCAATTGATTCGGTTATATCAAGATCTAATAAATCCAAAGAGTTTACCAAAAGAAATGTTGAAGATAAATGCTGGTTCTCAGTATAATTTTCTGATATTAATCGCTCAATATCTAAAGCTTTCCAATATCCGTCCATAGGAAGATTATTAGCAATTTCGTAAAAAAACACTTCCCAATTAGGATAATATCCTACAAAAGGAAAAAAGTAAGGATTGGATTCATTAATCATAGTAAGATCTAAATCAAACTTTCTCTTTAAAATTTCAAGAGCTCTATCAGCTCTTAATTGGACATCGTCTTCATTCATTTCCTCATCGTAATAAAGGAACCCTGAAAACCTATTAAATGTCATTCCATATTGTTTACTATTACTACCCTCATTGAAGATGCGTGGAAATATTTCTGGAGTAATTCCATTAGAAGCGCTAAAGAGAACATTACATTTATAAAATGCTGGATCTCTCGTATCAAAATGAGGTAAAATACTTGTATCGTTAGTAAAAAGAGACTGTTTAATTAACGATTTATTCCCTGCGACAAATGCATTAATACTTTCCGCATAAAGATCTGTTCCGGCGATATCAGAAGAATTGATTAAATACTTGTCAGCGATATTCTCTCCTTCTATTTTAGGAACTGTGAATTTTTCCATAAAAGTACTATATAGTGGAATCGAGAGAATAATCAGAACGATTATCAAAACTATTAGTTTTTTATTTATTCTCATTGTTTTTCAATTCCTCCTACATTGTTTCTCTGTAAATGTCAACAATATTTTTTTTCCGGGACTTCCTTAATAATAACTTAATTCCTATCAATGTAAAAATAATAGAGAGTGAGAAAACTATGATCATATCAGATAACGGAAAAACAGGCACATTTGGTAAGCCACTCATCATATTCATTGACATGCTTAACAACAAGCTGGTTATCCATCCTACTAGAACCCCCACTGTCCCACTACTCAGCATTATAATTAATGATTCAATTGTGAACAATCTTACGATTTCTTTCCCTTTTAGCCCTAATGTTCTAATGATTCCGATTTCTTTCTTTCTTTCAATAATTGTCGAATAAGAAGAAGACAGCAAACCAAAAAGACAGATTACAATTGTTGCGTCTAATGTTATTGAAAAAAATACGTTGATAATTGAAAACAACAGTTGTTGTTGTGTAATTCTTTGTTGTAAGCTAATAATATCAAAATCAAAATTATCCTCGTTCTCCTTTACTTGGTTTATAATCTGTTGAGATAAATCTTGGGAATATAAATTAAATTTAACAAAAATTTTATCCAAATATGGAATAGGAGGGATATCCATAAGCGTCATATATAATTCTTGCGAAATCATGACTCCTCCCATGTTTGCTGATGCACTGGACCTCCCAAATTCCGAAAAAAATCCCGGCATAGCTGCTGCTACTCCCGCGATTTCAAATGTGTATATTTCAATTTCATAACCGCGTTGAATTGAAATCCGAATTACATCTCCTAAATGCATATCTAAACTTACAGACAAACCCTCGGAAATAATACACGTTAATCTATCTGGACTGCTAAAAAGTTGTTCAAAAGACGAAATAATATTACCCTGAGTAAATTCTACATATTGAGTTTTAATTGTAGATGGATATTGTTCATCAATTCCTATTAAGGTTATTTCTTGCGTTACTAAACCTGCGTAATCACCAATCTCTGCGGCAAATTCTTGGCCTTCCTCTGAATAAATTTGAGTTAAATGGAATGGGCTTGCGATTACTGTAGAAATTCTTTCGATTCCCTCCATTTCTAACAATTCTTCTTCGAAATCGCTTGTTAAGATTCTGTTAGGGTTTATATTAAATCCATTTTCTTGAGAAATGCTGAGAAAATCACCACCTCCTCCAAATAAAGTTAAGGCTTCAATTTCCTCAGGATCGTACCAACCTTGCGTTTCTATAACTAAATCAGCTCCATAACTAAGATGTGCACTAACTACCGATTCATTAGATAAGAAACTAAATGTACTAGAAACAAAAATTATGAAAGAAAATGTAAAAGCAAAAGTAATAATGGTGCTAGAATTTCTCCTTGCATATCGAAATATAAAAATTTTATACACTGGTGCTATTCTCTTACCAAATATTCTAAAGAATCTAATAAAAAGTCTTAATACCAAGGGTAGTATGGCTAGTCCTGCCAATGTCATTCCAATTAAAAAAATTATGAGGAGAGCTATTAATGTACCTGACATCAACGCAAAATCTCCAGTAGTTAATATTCTGGGAATAACAAATAGAACAAAGCCACCATTTATCGCTAATATAGCACCAACAACTAATAATTTATAATTAACGCTAGCTCTTTTTTGGAGCTTATATAAAACATCTTCCTTGCGGTAAGGGTGAATTGATTCGATTAACTGGAGTTTCATCACTTTTACTGCTGGAGATATGCTTACTATAAGTCCAACGCTTACTCCTATAATATAAGATATTAAAACTGACCAAATAGTTATAGAAAATGTAATGTTGCCAGCTAATCCCGGTATGGATTCTGCTACGACTGCTCCTGCGAAGGGAAGTACAATGAATTGAGTAGTTAATTGAGCAAAAATTAGACCTAATATTGTTCCAAAATTACATAACAAAAATCCTTGAACTAATACAATAAACAAATTATACTTCTTTGTAGCACCCACTGTTCTAAAGATTCCAAATTCTCTTATTCGTTCTTCGACTGAAGTTTTAAGTATTCCGTTAATTAATACTCCTGATATTATCATAGTGATCATAGATACAAACACAAAAATTATTGTAATTCCAACACTTAAAAATTCGGAATAGCCCAAAACTTCTAACTTAGGTAATTCAATTCTAAATTCATTAATTCCAATTAAAAGTTGAACATCACCCGCTAAATCTTTCACCCGTTTTTCAGAACCCTCAATATCTCGAGCGTCATATAAATTTAAACCTTTTTTTATGGTAAGAATTAATTCATTACATCTTCCATTAAATGTTTCATTTCCAAAGAGATCATAAAGAGTTTTGATATCAACAACAACTAATGGACGATTCGTATAGCTAACTGGCCATTTTAACTGAAAATCAAAAATTCGATCAATTGTAAAGTTTTTAACTCGATAAAAATCGTCATCACCATGTCGCAAACCCATTCTAATTTCAATCGTGTCATTTTCTGCGTATTTTATTTCCTCTTCCAGTTTATAATAAATGGCACAGTGATATAACGATAATTCTGTTAAGTCTAATAATTCATTTGATCCAGGTGTAATAAAACTCCCAAACTTTAAACTGTTTTCTAAAGTGAAGTTTATACCAGAGATCGACACGGCTTTAAGTTCATTTTCTAATTCTTGAGTTCCAATCCCTTTCGATACGTTCACATTACCCCATAAACCCATTCTTGGAATATATCCTCCAATTTCGTCTATATTATTCTGGATCGTTTTTACTAACGGTTGAAACTCGAAATAATTTGATCTGTTATCTGGTTCACCATTGTAATGCCTTACATTAATGTTGAAATCCTGCTGACCCGCGTCTATGCTAAGATAATCAATAAATGTAACCGAAATAGAATCAGATAAAAAAAGAATCAGTGCTAAAAGCCCTACAGAAATCATTACACCAATTATGCCTAACGATGATCTTACTTTATGACGCAATAGGTCTTTAAATGCGTATTTGAATACTAATTTTATGTTAGACATATGAGGTAAAAATATCTTAATTTTATTTTAAATAGCAAGTTGATGAATTTATTATTCTAAAAACAATTCATCTCCTATAACTTTTCCACTAATATTATTTTCTTGTAGTAATTCTACAAGAATATCATTAAAATGTTCTGGTAAATTCATAATAATTGGAGTTGGAACACTCTTTTTAATCTCACTTACTTGAATATGATTTTTCCCCTGATTAGTGAAGAGATATCTAAAAATCATACTCTTACACTTTTCCTTATTCACTTCAGCCTCTTGTTTTCTCCTCAATTGCATCGTCTCTGTTTCTTTCAAACCTCCAATCTTCCCTTCATGAGTGAGTTTTCCGTCTCTCATGTGAAAAACTTTAGTAGCGAACTCAGTAACTGCCGCATCGTGAGATACAGATATAAAAGTAGCTCCTCTTTTGTTTAAATCCCTAAGTAAATTTAAGATCATGATTCCCGTTCTGCTATCTAAATCACCAGTAGGCTCGTCTAATACGCATATTGCTGGATCGTTTGCAAAAGCTCTAGCAATTGCCACCCTTTGTTGCTCTCCTCCGCTTAACTCTGAAGGAGCATGGTGGGAACGTTCTTCTAATCCAACAAGAGTTAATAAATCGCTTGCTTTCTTCCTCTTACCACGTCGGCTTAGTTTTCCAGAAAAATGTAAAGGAACCATGACATTTTCTAAGGCGGTCATTTGAGGCAATAAATTATAGAATTGGAAGACGAAACCAATCCGTTCCCTCCGAATCTCTGCTAAATCATTGTCGTTAAGCATAGAAATATTACGACCCTCTAAAAAGATTTTCCCTCGAGTGGGAGTATCGAGGCCTCCTATTAAGTTTAATAAGGTTGTCTTGCCACTACCTGAAGGACCCATGATATCTATAAAGTTTCCTTTATCAATTGTTAAATCAACTCCTCGTAAAGCAGCGACTGCTGTTGTCCCTAGAAGATATGTCTTGTGCAAGTTTTCTACGACGATTAGGTGATCGTAATCCTTCCCTATCTCCTTTTTTTGTTTCAAATCTATCTTTAACTGTTTTCTATCTTCACGAGACAATGAAAGCGTTTCGGCTTCTTGTTTTTTTATCAACTGTTTTTGCTTTTTAACTTGCCACTTTCGAAACTCTTTACTTTCTTTTCCCTTCCAAATAGCTAATTTTCCAGTTTCGTATTCATATTCTTCCATTTCAGGCGTTTTTTTAATAATTCTCACTTCAGACATTATGATCAACCCATTTTGTTTAAAAACTAATTTTGAAGAATTAAAACTAAAATATTCATTATTGCTGTAGGATTAGAAGTGTTAAAAAAGTTTTAAACCTTAAGATTCTATTTTATTCGAACATTCCGCAAAAATTAATTCCGATAAAAACGCCTTCCTCTATTACAGTGTTAATTACTATTGGGCGATTTAAAATAAACTGACAATAAAATGTTATAAAAAAAGCGAAGAATTCATTTTTCTTGTAAATAATTTAAAATTTTAAGACTCAAATCTTTCTCAGCGTCTTTTATTCGTCTAAATTCATTTGATCTTAGATCTTTAGGAAGTTTAATTATTGTATTTTGATTTTGATCTAAAATTTTAGGATTTCTCACAATCCATCGAGTATCATTATCTGGACCTATTTTCTCATAATCAAACTTTAGTTTTGGCGTTAGTTTATATAAATCTTGAAGGTATTCTAAGAGCTGGTTTTTGTATAAATGCGGAGAATCTTTTATCATTGAATCCCAATCGTAGAAATACTTATCTATCATTATTTGTTCAACTGTTTCGAGATTGTTGTCAGAATCTAAAAATATTGCGCCACAAATAGCTTCAAAAACCTCCGCCATAATCGAAGTATCTTCTATTTTTTGTTTATTTGATGCGATTATATAACTCCATAGTTCCATTTCGTTCGCTACTTTTAAAAAAGTCTGATTATCTTCTAAACGCTGCTTTGTTTTAGTAAGATTACCGGGATCATCCTCACCTTTATTATACATTTTTAAACTAAAGATTAGTTTTATCACTGCGTCTCCAAGAGTTTCTAAAATCTCATAATGAAGTAATTTATTTTCATTTCCATACTGAGGTGTGGTTAATGCTTGGAGCAGTATTTTCGGGTTTTTAAACTGATACCTAATTAAATCTTGAAATCGGTTCAATTTATCTTCGGTATATTCATCCATATCAATAAAATATATAAGGAAAAATTTAAAAATTTAAACAAAGTTTGGTTATATATGGAGCGGGAAATTGTTGATAAAACGCTATCGATACTTAAGGATATTGACGAAAAAAACCTTAAAATAGAAGAGTTTCTTTCAGAGATGTCAATATCCTCACGAAATGATCTACTTAGAGATATTACCCGCGATATTATTGAAAAGAATAATCTTATTAAAGAATCTGGATTATCCAATGAACTTTTTTGTGAAACTATCTCTTCGGATCCAGAGGTTGTTTCAATTAATTCACTTCTTGACAATCTCGTTTCTAACATAGAAATAAATCCATCTAAAAAAGTAATATACTTAAGACTCTTTCTTGACAGATTCCACGACATCTCGGATCAGGATAAAAAAGTAATTATCCAATCTGTTAAGGACGAAGATACTAAGGCATTAAAAGCAAAGATGCTCTCTTTAGTAAGCGTTTTTAACTTAGAAATTTAAAAATTTCTCTTTTTTCCTAAGGATTTTAATTTTTAGATTTAAATAAGAAGATAAAAATAAAAATAAGGTTGAATAGTATTAATAGTTTTAATACTTAAACAACTCTAGTAAGGTTAATGACTTTCCTATCCCCCTAATTCTTATCTTGAAAGTAAGAATTTTACCTACAACGCTTCCCATACTAAGATTTTCGCTAGTTAAAAGCTCGACAAAATCATTTGTCTTCGCTTGTATTCGTCCATCCCATCCGGCATTTTTTTTCTTAAGGTTTTTCTTTGGGTTATTCTTGACTTCTTCGACATGTATTGTTCCTCTATCAATTACAATTAATGCGGCATTCTTTCCGTCGGTCGCATTTAAAAGAATTTTAACGGTTCGCTCCTTGAAATCCTCTTTGAACTTTTCAATTTCGTTCAAGGGTTCAATTTGCTTAGATACAACGCCAGCAAATCCTCTTATTCTTTTCTTTTTTTCTTCTGTCATTTTAATCAGTTTTTAAAAGTAATATTATCTAAAATGAAATTTTTGTTCTAATTATATTTTATCAAATTTATCTTAAGGTTTAAAATTGCTAATATAATTTTAATTTATACAAAATCAGAAAGAAAAAGTGAGCTAAAAATGGTGCTTTCTCTTCAAGAACCTAATACCCTTCTGCTCCACCTAATTCAAAAAACTCCTCAAAAGCTTTCCTATCTTGCGCAGAAATTTTATTTTTAGTCAGGGTTTCCTTCACAACAATAGGAGCAGTTTCCTTTTCATCGTGTTTTATCTTCTTAACTATCTTAAAATCGTCTGCCTCCGCATCCAAATCGAATTCTTTATCGCACGCCTTGCAATAGAACTTCTGTTTCTTAGGAAAAATTATATTATCACAATCCGGGCAAAACTTCATGACTTCGATTACCTCCTTATTTTTATGTTTTTTTTTGAAATTTTATCGTATACCTATAACTTGAAAGTATTATACAATATTCTTTTCTCAATTAATGATAAAACTACTTAACATTTATAAATTTAATGGCGACCAATTGTGTATGTCGTAATCGGGTATTTAAATTTTTCTTTTACGTAATTATTGTATTACTAATAATTTGGTTATGAGAATTTTGTTTGCGAAAGTGGAGATTATCAGAAGTCATAGTTTCATTAGTTAATCAATTTAAATTTAGTGAAATAAACATTTAATTAAAAAGAAATATTAAATTTCCTCAACATACATATAATTAAGGTGAGATTTGCAGAATGAGAAAGAATCAAAACGAGATTTTAATTATAGGACATCGTGGTGCAAGTGCGATATCACCCCCAAATACGTTAAAAGCGTTTAAGAAAGCCATTGAATTAAAAGCGGATTATGTAGAATTTGATATTCACATTACTAAAGATGAAGAAGTAGTGATCATTCACGATTCTGACACGTTCAATACCACGGGAGTTAAAGGATTGATAAGAGATATGACCTTAGAACAAATTAAACTTCTAGATGCTGGCGAAGGCGAGAAAATCCCTACTCTACACGAACTCATAAGTATCGCACGAAATAAGATGGGATTACAAATTGAGATTAAAGCAACTAACCTACTTGAGAAACTAATAATAATTCTAAAAGAAGAGAATTTACAAGACACATCAATAGTTAGTAGTTTCATGATTGATGAATTACTAAAATTGAAACTTCTCGAACCAAACCTAAAATTAGGTTTACTCTTATATATGGAGCTGGTGAGACCAACTTTTATAAGAAGAAAAATTAAAAAAGCAGCAGAAAATAACTTTTATTCTATTCATCTCCCTTTTAATATAACTAATAAGGATATTGTTGACTTTGCTCATAGTCTTGGTCTTAAAGTTATTGTTTGGACAGTAAACGACAGAGAAACTATAGAAAAATTGATAAAAATTGATGTTGACGGTATTATTACCGACGATATTTCATTAGCTAACGATGTAATCGGTAGATCAATTTAACGAATTGCCATTTCAATCCTTAATAAAATATTTTAGTTAAGCTCTATTATATTTTTTTATTAATCTAAACGAATTTTTTGCATCTAAACAATGTCTACATCAGAAGAAACACCAATAGATTTTGAAAAACTTTTCTTTCCAAGAACTATTGGCATTATTGGAGCGGGTTACGATCCTGCTGGCGGTGGATTTTTCGTCAGAGCCTTAAAAGGTAAATTTCGGGGAAAAACTTATTACTTTAATCCGAGATTAGCGGGAAAAATCTTGTATGGCCAAAAAGTTTACAGTTCAATTTTAGAGGTTTCTGATCCAATTGATTACGTCATAATCGCTGTCCCAGCGCGCGTTGTTCCACAAGTGTTAGAAGAAGTTGGTCAAAAATCGATTCCGTTTTGCACGATTTTTTCTTCAGGATTTCGCGAAGTGGGAAACGAAGAACTTGAACAATTAACAATTCAAACTGCTCGAAAATATAATGTTAGAATTATAGGCCCAAATTGCATTGGAATCTACAACCCTAAGGGTGGTCTTTTTTTTGCATATGAACAATCGCGAAAATCCGGAAACTTCGGAGGAATCTTCCAGTCGGGGGGAATTGCTCAAAATATCTCTGAACTAATTGTATCCTATGGATTGTATGCATCAAAATTAATCTCTATTGGAAATTCATTGGATTTATCTCCAGTTGAGTTTCTTGAATATTTCCTAAAAGACGAATATACAAAAATCATTGGATTATATATTGAGAACTTAAGATCCATCGAACAGGGTAGAAATTTTATGAAAATTGTTAAGAAATGCAATTTAAGCAGGAAACCAGTAATTCTATGGAGAGCAGGTTATGGAGAAGCAACTAAAAAAGCGATATTGTCTCATACAGGAGGTTTAGCGGGGAACAACGAGATTTGGACCGCAGTAGGAAAACAAACTGGCAGTTGTATCGTTAGTAATTCCAACGAACTTGCTGCTCTGGCTTCAGCATTTAATTTAACTCGCTTACCAAACACGCGTAATGTTGGGGTCATTGGAATCGGGGGAGGTTCTACTATCGAAGCAATTGACATTTTAGAACGATATAACTTAAAAATTCCCCAATTATCTGAAAAAATAATCAATAAAATGAAAAGATTCGTCCCGGATGTAAATACTAATATATCGAACCCAATTGATTTAGGTGGGACGGGAATACAACCTAACATTTATTATCGTACAATTTTAGCATTAAATAATGATCCTAATGTTTCTGCGATTATTTTTATAAAAGATCCTGAAAGATTCGCGGGATTTGAGAAATTAATGAATGAATTGGGATACAAGGGATTAGATTTAAACCGAGAGTTTATTCGATATATATCTAAAGCAAAGAATGTGAGTACGAAACCTATGTATTGTGTGATGCTAAAAATAAACGAGGGCTTCGAAGAATATAAAAGTAGATATAAGTTCAAGTTAAAATTGCTTAACCGTAATGTCCCTGTCTTCGAATCGTTGGATCTTGCTGGAACCGTTATAGATAAGCTGAATTCCTATAGAGAATTCTTGCAAAAACATGAAAAATATCCTAAAAGTAACGAATAATACCACAATATTTATTTAAGGTGGTCTACATCTATAGGACGCCCTGGACTACCTTGGTAGTAGTATTTGTTAGGTTTTCCTCTCCAATTTTTGTGTAATACTGTGTTGGGGAAAATAACATTATTATCTGTAGTTAATGCATTTGGACCCATGACAATTCCGGGATAGAGTGTTGTATCTTTACCCATTTTAATTTTCATCATACTAATCTTTCCAAAAATCGTGTTAACCGCGTGACTTGATAACGCAGAAGTAGGATAGAAAAATACATTATCTCCAAGCTCTGTAAATTCCAAACCTACGTATGCGTCGCAATAAATAACATTTTTCCCAATTTTATTATGACTTATTCTTCTCAACACCCTATTTACGAGCCATGGAAATGGTGATTTAGAAGCTAACCACATCGGAAATTTAATTATGAATCCCCGTTTATGATAATATTTTATCATTTTTCCTTCTTCGCTATCCTTATCGTCTAGAACTCGTTTAAAAACACCTTCTACGGGTGGAGATTTTTTATTCCATCTTCGCGTCCACAGTGCTGTAAACTCAATTAACAAAATAAGATAAATATAATAAAGAATTAATAGAAAAACAGGAAGTAATAAAAATTGAATAGATAGCGGAATTGATAAAGCGATAATGAAGCCGTACTCAAATAACAGGAAAAGTCCTAAGCAAAAGTAGAGAGGAACCAAGAAACTTATAAAGTTTATTTTAAAAAAGTCTAAAATGGGGAGCTCAACGATTTTACCCTTTTTCTTCTCAAATTCAGAATTTACTTCTGCTACTCCTTTCTCATCGTTCATAATAATATTATTACTAAAATCTTATAAAAAATTATTTACGATGTGTGAGGTAATTTAAGATTTACTTTTGTTTAAACAAAAATAAGACTGAAAGAGATATACTCAACAAATTTGGAAAAAAAATATATGAAATTAGATTTCTTTGGTCTCTAATTCAATTACTTCTTGTGTAGGCGTAACTTCTATTTCTGGTTCATGTGGCCGATCTAGATATCTTATTTTGGTAAAAAACCATAAGATAATCGGATTTACGATTCCTATTATAGCGCTGGCGATTAAGAGATTCACTACCCCCATTGCTCCCGCGAGTGGTCCGACTAATAACGCTCCAATGGGAGCTATTGCCATAGATACCATGTGATCGATCGCCATAACCCGCCCTATTTTATCTGAAGGGACGACAGTTTGTAAGATTGTCAAGTAGGTAGAAACGGTGATAGGAAAGATAATTGCTCCAAGAAACCCACCTATCATCATTAGGTAGAAATTTTGATAAGGTGCTAAGACTATTAATAAGTAAAAAGTGAAAAAGACCATCTCTCCTACTAGATTGATTTTGATTTTGTTTTTCCATTCTTTCTTTATAGATGTAATTAAAGAGCCAATCACGTTCCCTACTTGGATTGAGCCAAATAGAAACGCTAAGTGAAATGCTGACCCATCATGTATGATATTTATGAAGAAGGGCCAGAGCACTCCGAAAGGCCTAAAGATGAAGTTAAAAATCATCGCAAAAATGATCATGCTAAAAAGACCTGGAATCGCCTTTACAATAATGAATCCATCTTTGAATTCCCTCATAAAAGATGTTTTCTCAGCAGCTCTGGTTTCTTTAGCATTGAAAGGAATTTTTATTAAGAACAATGGTACTACCGCAATTAAGAATGTTACACAGTCAATTAGAAAGATGTATGTAATTGGGAATAACTCTAATAGTAAAGCTGATAAAATCGGACCAACCATGAAAATTAAGCCAGAAAACAAAAAGTTCGTTCCGTTTACTCTGCTTATTTTATCTTTGGGAACCATCGAAGGCAGGATCGCGTGGAAAGTAGGGACCTGAAATGCAAAAAGTATGTTTCGCATGGTGTGTATAATCAATATCATCCAAATCTGCGTGAAACCAGTTAAAAATATTAAAAATAACCCGAATGTCAGGACTGCTTGTAATGAATCTACGGTAAATATAATGGTCTTGCGATTTAGTCGATCGGAAAGAACTCCCGCAATTGGAGTAACAATTACTTGAGGAAGAAAAATCAAGAATGTCGCTAATGAAAGATAAAGAACGCTCTGTGTCTCAACTGTAATCCACCACGTAATAACAAAACCGATAATTCCTGAACCCAATAGCGAAAATTGCTGTCCAGCCATAAAATAAAGGTAATGCCTAAACGATTTTTTTGTTGGTAATTCTTCCATTTTTTTACTAAACCTTCAATTCTATATTCTTACGACTTAAAACCTTATTCTCTAATACTTAATACAATCGATTCAATTTATAGTTTCGAATCGTGAAGTTTACACATAGTTCGAACTACCAGAAAAGAAGTTCATTCAATAAACCTACAATTTTGTCTAATTTTCTTTCGAAGTCGACTACAAAATTTTTCCTTTATATATTGTCGTAGCATATTATCTCCCAGATATTCCATAAATTTAATAATAAAATAATAATACTGATAAATAACGTATGGATGACCATTTAACTATATTTTCTAAGGTTTTTCCTAAACCTAAAGAGGATGTTCTTACACTAGAAGATATAATTGACACTCACCCTTATATAAAAGAGATAGATCTGGAAAAAGGGTATGAATTTGCAAACTCTGGAATAAATGGGAAGATAATCCCATCGTTAAAATTTGCTACTGAAGAGGAAGCTGAGGAAATAACTCAAATTTTCAAGGAAGTTTATGATTCAACCTATCCTTATAAAAAAATGGAGTCTGTATCTGAAGTTTTAAACATGATAAGAGATCCTAATTATTATTGGATAGTTTTTAAGTTAAATTCCGATATTATAATTGGTTGTATAGGTATACACTTAGATTTTAAGCAGAAAATAGGTAATCTCTTTGGATTTGCTTTTAAAAAGAAAATTCGACGGAACATTGATATCGCAACTGCTTGTATAGCTTGTATATTTGCACCAGTTTACAAATTTAGAGACGAAATTCTAATTTGGTATGGTGAGTCTCGTTCAAGGATACTTAGTCCCCAATATTTAACAATATTAGCAGGTTTGCTTCCAGTAGCCTTTCTCCCTAATAAAGATATTTTTTTTAACCGATTAGAATCAGAATTCTTAGTTATTATTTATAGTAAGAATGTTTTAATTAATTACCGAAGTTTAAAAAAGCCAGAATTAATCTCTCAAGCAATTTTTTGTTATTTTTATGCTTTTCAAAAATATAACTTAGAATTACCAACTATAAAGAATTACGAAAATATAGAATCAAAATTGAATAAAAGTGAAGTTGCTTATAAAAAAACTCAATTAATTAAAAAAGTTGAAAGGGATGAATTTGATAATGACTTAATCACTTATTCGATAAAAGGCACTGATTCTTATTGCGAGTTTCTGTATTATAAAAATATCAAAATTGTTGAAAAAGCTATTTTTAAGGTCCGTACATCAGAAGAATTGCTATTATTTCTAAATGAGATTAAGAAATTTATTACTACAACTAAACTGCGTTATTTCGAAGTTTTTTTATCTGCTTATAATTCGGAACATCAAGCTCTTTTCTTTAAAACGGGATTTAAGCCAACAGGATATATCCCTGCTTTTAATTATAACAAAATTGAGGGGAAATTTGAGGACCAAGTAGTATTTGTATATTACGATTCAAATTTGAACCAAAAAATGACTTTAATTCCAGAAACTGAAGAATTTCTTAAAGCTATTAAAATCTTTAAAGGAGTGCAACAAAAATAGATTAATTTTTATTATTAAATTACTTTTCTTCAGCAAGAGTAAATTACAACTAAGGATGAATTTAAAATTTTCCAATCAACTCCACAATTCAGTATTAAAACTGAAGATAATCCTGAAGAGATTTTGAAATGGCTTTATATTGGTACAGAGATACCCATTTGGCCCGAATTCTTCCAATATATCATACATGATCTTAAAATATTCCAAGCTAAATCTATTTTGCTTAAAGAAGATGGTAATATTACTGGAAATGTATTAATATTTAATGAAAATGATGAAATTCTCTACTTCGGATTTTTTGGTGTGCTTAATCACGATAAAGATAAAATTACTTTTTTATTGAATAGTTTAATTGAATATGGGAAACTTAACAATTTTTCTAAAATAATCGGGCCTGTCAATATTCCGACCTTTATTTACGGTTGGGGTTTTATGGAGAAGGGAAGTGAAGCTAGCATTTTTATCGGCAAACCAATAAATCCTCCTATATATCAAGAATTGTTTTTTCATAAAGGATTTACTCTAAAAACGAAAGAGCTATCTTTAGAGGGTCCAGTTGTTGAAATAAACTCGAAAATTATAAAAAATCTTACTCCTGAAAATTATGAAATATTTAATCCTAATAGTTGGGAAGAAGTTTTGAGTTTTAAACCAAAATTTTTTAAATTAATCAAAAATCTCCCTCGTAGTTCTTCTATAACTCCTGGAACGGAACATCTATACGAAAATTATGTTGAATTCGCAAAAACTTACGGAGATCTTTTTCTAATTTTATTTCTAAGGTATAAAATTACGAATGATATAGTAGGTTGTTTTTTTAGCATACCTAATCCTTTTAGAAAGGATGAAAGTGATAATTATGATTCTTGTGAGGCTTTCCTTATCCTCTTAGAGGAAGAACATCGAGGAAAAGGTTTAGGTTGGCTATTGTCTCTTTTTACAGCAAAAAAAGGTTGGGATAATAATATGCGCTATACATCATCTCCAATTGAAAAAAAAGTAAAGCGCAGTATCAGAATAACGAAAAAATATGGTCTAGAACATAAGAGAACGCATCTAATTTTAGAATATTCAATATAAAAAGCTTTTTTTTTGGTTTAATGGGTTTTATAGTTATCAGAAAAGGATTAAAATTTTCTGTTTTTCCTCCAATCTAAAGAATAATAATTTACGATTAAATATAATTAAGATTATAATCTAAATTTGACAAAAACTGCTAATTTATATTCACATATTATTATATTTATTTAAATGATTTAACAACTACATTAAGTAATAAAGTAGAGAATTAATTTAGTGATTAGTGAATTATAGAGGCGTAAAAGTGCTACTTCAAACACCGGATATGGTAAGAATATTAATTATCTTTATCCCACAGTTAATTATAGCGGGTTTATTTTTATATCTTGCTATAAAATTATTAAGACGAAACCGACAGGCTCCCACAGTTACTTTAGGCATGCTCTACATCCTTTCAGCTACTGGACTGATTTTTAACGCTATGCATGTAGTTTTAGCGGCGTTTCAACCAGAAAACGAGGAATTATTGCTAGTAATTTATTTTTTGACCTTTTTCCTACCTTTATTTTCACCGATTTTTATTTTAACATTCATCATAAGTATATTAAAACTAGGAGATGTATTTACATTAAGAAAACAACTGATAATCACACTGATTTATGGTTTTTTAATCATATTGATATTTTTTATTCCCGATGGAATAACTTTCACTGATCAATCGCGACCGATTTATAGTTGGGTCTTATTCACAGCATTTTATACTATTTTTACTGTATTTATTGTTATACCAACAATTTGGTATTCTAGACGATTAATAAAAACATTTCAGGATAAGATATTGAAGAGGAAGCTCACAACTTTTTTGATTGGTGTATTTGGTTTTCTTTTTGCACTTTACGGGTCGATTCTTTATATAACCTGGCAAGACTCTTTATTTAGCTCCATTTGGAGTATCGTTACAACTTTTATTATAATTCCCTCTGCCCTTTTTATTTATTATGGAATCGGGCGGGAATTGTAAGAAGGAATTAAAATAATCTAATCTCCTTCTTCCGACATAATTTTTATAGGGTACTGAAAAAGAGTATTTAAATAGGAATTCTTTCATATTGGAATTGGATAAGAGTATATGTAATTAACATGTATGAAGTTGATCATATTAAATCAATAAGTGATATTCCAGATAATATATCTAACCTTTTAACGGAGTTAAAAGAATTTAAAGAAGATTTCAACATAGAGGTTGAGCACTGTAAAGATAGATACAAAATTACATTATGTGAGTCAACCTTTAATCGCGGACTTAACACTACGAGATGCGTATTGATGCAAATATCTGAAAATCCATGCTCGTATTCTATTCATTTGTTTAATAAACAGCTACAAAATTCGAGTAATGAAGAATTAAAAAAAATTTACGAGATAGAAGTCGAAGGGGAAAACGATTTTAGATTAATCAAACAAGATGTAAAAGATTTAATCGAGGGTAAAAAAGGAGCTTCTCATTCTTCTAATTACCCATTATAAGTTTTTTCGATCATAATACTAATTTTTTACTAGAGTTTATTGCTATTTTCTGAATTTAAAAACAAGATTATAAAAGAAGTTATCTGTTAAAGATACACAATCTCTTAGAACAGGAAGGAACCAGTGTTTTTAGTTAAAAATTTAATTAGAAAATTCTTTTTATTTAAATTTTAGATTTATTTCACCTCAAAATAACTGAAAAAAATACATTAAATATCATTTATCATTGAAAATAATACGATAATCAAACCTTTTACTGAATTCTCTTCGATGGTTTTATATAAGATAAATTATATATAATTATGTGTAGGAAGTAATATTGTATAATATAAACTAGATAATAAAACCGAATATTATTCGTATAAAAAATTAAATAAAAATAGATGATTTATATGGTAAAGTGTCCCGGATGTGGAATTGAATATTCTCTTGGTCGGAAAATTTATCATTCATGTGCTGATTTTGAAATTTTTCATGGAGTTGTAGGGTGCAACGATCATATTTCTCGACCATGGAATTGCAATCCTATTGAAGAATATAATCAACCTAAATTAGAAAAAAAGGAATTTTTTAAGAATATTGAAAAACTTATTCAGGTTGTTAAAACCTAGAAACCTTCTAAGAAGACTTATTTTCTTTATATGTTGGTTATACCTAATCAAGTTTTTCGCTAATTTTTAGCAAGTTTAACTACTTTAAACCAAAAAGTACAAATGAATTCTATAATAATGTAAAATTCCTTAATATTTAATGGTTTATTTATAAAACAGTTTGCATGGAGATTATAGGCTTTTAATAAATCTTCTTCATTACTTGATATGGTTAAAACTACTACAGGAATTCGTCTCAAATCTTCATCTTCCTTTATTTCCTTTAGTAACTCAAGCCCACTCTTTTTAGGTAAATTTAAATCCAAAAGAATCAAATCAGGGCGATCGACATGAGAGGTTTTTTTAAATTTTTGTAAAAATTTTATTGCTTCAACGCCGTCTTTCACGACATCTAACTGGGATACTAATTCACTTTTTTGAATAGCTTTTTTTGTAAGGCTAACATCCGCGGGATTATCTTCAACAAGTAAAATCTTAAAATTATTCTTTTTTTTATTTTCCATTACAATTTCTTACTCCGTTAATTGCTTTTTGCATTTTTCAGTAATATGGTAAAGTAAAACGTTGATCCTCTACCTATTTCGGATTCTACCCATATTTGTCCTCCATACCGGTGAATAATTTTTTTACATATAGGTAATCCTATTCCAGTACCAGGATATTCCTCTTTAGTATGTAATCGATAAAAAATGTCATAAATTCGATCAAAATATTGTGATTCAATCCCTATACCATTATCTTCTATAGAGAAAAGCCAACCTATATCAATCTTTTTTACTCCTATGTGTATTTGAGGTGTCTCATCTCTTCGAAATTTAATCGCATTACTAATAAAATTTTGAAATAATTGTAAAAATTGAGTTTTATCTACTTTTAAAGTGGGAAGTTTATCATAGGTAATAATTGCGCCACTTTCTTTAATTGATTCGGACAAGTTAAATAATGCATTTTCTAGAATCTTCTCGAGATTGCTCCACTTTGGTGGTTTAGCATGCGTGGTAATCCTTGAATATGCTAACAAATCTTTTATAAGTGTATTCATTTTTTTTGCACCATCTGTGATAAAATAAAGAAATTCCTTACCTGCTTTATCTAAATTATCTTTATATTCATCTTCGAGAAGTTGAGAAAAGCTTATTATTGCTCTTAAAGGTTCTTGCAAATCGTGGGATGATACATATGCGAATTGCTGCAAATCTTCGTTAGAACGTTGTAAATCTTCAATGATATTTTTTAAATCAAATTCTTTTTTTGAAATTTGTTCAGATAGATAGGCGACAACAATTCCAACAAAAACTATCGATATACCTCTAATCAAATCATTTAATGTCTCTGGATTGAAATAATCTTGTCTTATTATCAAATGAACAACTATTAAAACAGTAGCTAATAATATAGGTACAATCAAACCTTTTTTTTTCCACCATAAACACGCTAATATTGAAGGAAAATAGAAAAGATGTGCAATAAGGATGGTAGTTTTAAGTATTAATTCAAAGTATAAAACCAGTAAAGATAAAATAAGTACTAAAACCAGAATTGTAAAGATTTTCGTTCTAGCTTTTAAAAAGTTTAATACCATTTTATTTGACTATCTCTTTTTTAATTATACATAAATTTAATACAATATTTTTTATTTTCTGTAAAAATTTCGATAAATAAATATTTTATAAGAATTATTAAACTATAAATATACATTTAAAATGAATATTATTCAATTAAAAGATTTATGCAATAAAAGGTGAATTAAAATAGAAACTCACAATATAGATATTTTATTAATTGAAGATAACACTACAGATGTTCGCCTGATACAAGAATTTTTAAAAAAAATTTCAGATTTTTCTTATGAGTTAGAATCATTTTCCCACCTTACTGATGGTTTGAATCGTCTTAATACTAAAGACTTTGATATTATCTTATTAGATTTAAAACTTCCTGACAGTGATATGGAATCTACGATCGAAAAAGCGTTAAATCTTACTTCTGAAATTCCAATTATAGTTTTGACAGGCTTTGATGACGAAGATATTGCTTTAAATTCTCTCAAAAAAGGATTTCAAGATTACTTAGTTAAAGGAGAGCTTAATGCAAATGTTCTAAAAAGAGCTATATTGTATGGAATTGAACGACATAAAATTGAATCTAAAAAATTAAAAGAGATGGATGTACAAATAGACTTAGATGACAAGGATAAGATGATCCTTAATATCTTACAAAATAATTATAAAATATCGTATAAAGAGATAAGTGAAAAAGTGAATTTAGCAGCAAGTACAATACATAACCGCGTACAGAATATGTTAAATGACGGAATTATAAAAAAATTTGATACTGTTATTGATCCATTAAAAGTAGGCTATAATACTATAGCTATTATTCATCTATTCGTTAATCCTTCGAAATTGAAAGACACCGTCCAAAAATTAATAAAATTTGATGAAATTCAGCTTTTAACCACTTCAGCTGGTGAACATAATCTAATTTTGAAACTTATTGCTCCTAATGAGAAAAGTCTCTGGAGATTTATTAATGAAAAAATTAAAAGTATCGAAGGGATTAACTCCGACTTGAAAGTATCAAGTTTCATAGATATCTTTAAAATGACTAATAAAATCAATTTTACAAAAGAAAAATAATTTTTTTTTTCATAAAAAAAGATAGTAATTATCGGACGTTATGGGAAAATCCCTCTTAATTCAATAGCTTTACTTAACCTTGCTATCGCAATTATATATGCTGCTATCCTTAAGGTAACCTTTTTCTCTTTCGATAGAGTGTAAACTTCCTCAAATGCTTCTAATAAAATATTTTTTAATTCGAGATTAACTCGATCCAATTTCCAAAAATAACTATGAATACCTTGAATATACTCAAAATACGAAACGCATACGCCCCCTGCATTAGCTAGGATATCTGGCACTACAATTATCCCTCTATTTTCAAGAATTTCGTCTGCTTCAGGGGTTGTTGGACCATTTGCTCCTTCAAGTATTATCTGACAATTTATATTATTCGCATTTGATTCAGTTATTTGATTTTCTATGGCTGCAGGAATTAAAACATCGCAACCGATCTCTAAAATTTCTTCATTACTTACGAATTCATAGTCCCCTTTAACAAAATCCTTTAATAAGTGATTTTTATCTCTCCAATCGATTAATTCTGTTATATTCAGACCTCTTTCATCGTATAAACCACCACTAATATCTGAAACTGCTACAATTTTAGCCCCTTTTTCAAATAATATTTGAGCAATGTTTCCCCCTACATTTCCAAATCCTTGAACAACAATATTCAAATATTTAAGATCTAAGTTTAATTTCATGCACAAAGCTTCAAGGATAAAATATAACCCCATTCCTGTTGCTGTTTCTCTTCCAACAGAACCTCCAATTTCGATTGGTTTTCCGGTAACTACTCCTGGAACAGATTTTCCTTTTTGCATGGAATAGACATCCATGATCCATGCCATAATTTGAGGATTTGTGTTAATATCTGGAGCAGGTATATCGATATCAGGACCTATCATATTGATAATTTCTGCGGTATATCTACGAGTTAATCTTTCAAGTTCATTTCTTGAAAGTTTAGTAGGATCAACACACACACCTCCCTTTGCGCCACCTAACGGTAGTTTTAACAAAGAATTTTTCCAAGTCATCCACATAGCTAACGCTTTCACCTCGTCAAGATAGACGTCTTTAGAATATCGTATACCTCCTTTACCAGGGCCTCGAACTGTAGAGTGGTGTACTCTGTATCCTTCAAAAACCTCAAGTTCCCCATTATCCATAATAATTGGAATTGACACAATTAAAGATCTTTCTACCCTTTTGAGGTACTTTTTAATATTTTCATCTAAACCCATCTCTTTAGCGACTATATCAACTTGTTTTTTAGCCATTTTAAATGGATTCTTATCTATCTTGATTCCCTTTTTAACTTTGAGTGGGATCTCGACCTTTTCGGTTAGAACTATAGCTTTTTTATAAATAATTTTTCCCCCTTTTTATTTATAATTTATAATTTTTAATTTTTCCGAATTTAATTCGTTTTTTTTATTATGTGTTAAATCGATCAGATCAAATATTTTCATTTTATATATATAATTTATCAATAATAAATCTATCGAACCATTTTCGGATATTCCACTTAAAAGTGAAAAACCTTCGGGATCATGGATGTTTAAGAAAAAATAATTCAACCTTGATTAAATCCGATTAGAATAAAAATTAGACAATTAAGATGAAGGAAAAAATTGAGGTCAGAGCTAAAAAAATAGACTTCCAAAACTAACTAACACGTACCCTAACGCAAATAGGGCCGTAAACCCTACGATTGTAAGAATAATCGTATATATTTTCATGAAATCCATTTTAATTCCCCTCATGTTCTGTTATTCACTTTTTGCTACCTAAATAGATTATTTAAAAGTTATGATTATAATAAGAACGGATAGAATGTTAAATAATTAGTTTTTGGTTTTTGGGTTAAATTCCGACACATAAATAGTAATAACCAATATCAGGTGACCCTCACACTAAAAGTCTAAACGCTCAAGAATGGATCCTGCGTTTTTTATTATTATTGTCTTTTTTTCATACTTGTTCATTTTTTCTCCCTCTTTTTTGGTTATTTAAAAATAATTAAAAAATAAAATATATTAGAATCTTAATATTAAAATCTCAGGCTTGAAGCTTTTAAATTTGTCTT
>Ga0255055_10000189_pt1 | contig 46467 bp, 36 predicted proteins | sample JV7_2_27_MG_FD_188633 | JGI IMG/M metagenome (GOLD analysis project Ga0255055, IMG submission 188633) | Seawater microbial communities from Jervis Inlet, British Columbia, Canada - JV7_2_27 | ecosystem: Environmental > Aquatic > Marine > Inlet | place: Canada: British Columbia | collected... | reverse complement strand
ATTATTTGACTCCGGCCTGCCGCAGCGCACAAGCCAATACCTGGGGCAAAAACTGTATGAATTAGGCGATAAGCATATCTGCGTCGGAGACGTCAGAGGTCTTGGACACTTTTGGGCACTTGAAATCGTAAAAAACCGCAAGACCAGAGAGCCCTTTGACGTTAAAGCCGACAAACTCAGCGGCAAGCCCCTCATGACGGCTAAGATTGCCGGTGATGCAATGAAACAGGGGGCGTATATGGCTGCCTGGTATGATACCCTGGTGATTGCGCCGCCGTTGATTATCACCGAAGAACAGATCGATGAGGCCGTGGATATTCTCGATAAATCGCTGCAGATTGGCGACCAAGAAGCGATCGAAACCGACGTCGCGGCCTCCAGAAGCTCTGATTATAAATAATCGTTCTATCAGGGCACCATGGTGTCAAACCATTTCTTATCATTTTATTTGCCGCTGTGGTTTTTAAAATTCCGGGAAACACATCAAGCCGGGAGATTTGACCCCCGGCTTGATGTTTTTATGAGCCAATCCAATTGGGGCGAAGCCCCTAACTTGTTTCATATCAGATTCAAGCTTTGGCAACAAAATGCCAATAATAATATGATGGGCTCTATCGGCAGCAAATCCGTACAACTGATTCCAATTTGAAAACATCCAAAGGTCCATATTTGCAGCGAGCATGCACAGCTTTATAATAACTTGAAATTATTGACTAATACTTCTTTCGGATTGACACTTTCTTTACAACTTTCTATAATTATTTAACATGGCAGTCATTAATCTAAAAAAACGGGAGGTTGAATGCAAAATTGTCTACTACGGCCCGGGTCGGGGAGGCAAAACATCCAACCTGCAATATATTTTCCAAAATAGCAGACCATTAATGACAGATGAAATGGTCTCCATTAAAACCAAAGGAGATCTGACACTCTTTTTTGATTTTGTGCCCATGGGAGTGGGCAAGATCAAGGGCTGCGACGTCCGGGTTCAATTGTACACGGTGCCGGGCCAGGTAAAATACAGCTCTACCCGAAAACTCGTCTTAAAAGGCGTTGACGGCCTTGTCTTTGTCGCTGATTCCCTTAAAATCCGCCATGAAAAAAATATCCTTTCCCTTAAGGATCTCGCGATAAACTTACAGGCTTACGGCCAAAACATCATGAAGATACCACTTGTCATGCAGTACAATAAACGCGATCTCGCTGCTGAAGGGGTTCCGTTAATGCCGGTTGAAGAGATGGAAAAGGCTTACAATCAACAGCTCAAGGTACCCTCGTTTGCAGCCAGTGCCGTTACCGGAGAAAATGTGAATGCCACCCTGAAGACCTGTTTGGTGTTGACCCTTAAGTCCCTCAAGAGAGAGGCCGGCTGGTAATGATGGATTTTAGATTTTGGATTGCGGATTGCGGATTGCTTGATTTAATTCTTTTTTGGACAGGATCTACAGGATTAACAGGATTATTTTTATTTTCTTTTGTTCATTGCCTTATCACGCTTTAAACTCACGCCGATACGACTTGCCGGATCCCATCATTACGCTAATCGGCTGCAGGGTTTCGATGTTTTCGCAGACGATTTTAATGGCGGCCGCAATCGGTATTGAAATCAAGGCCCCGACAATTCCCCACAACCAGCCCCAGAATAACAACGAAAGCAGGACCACCACCGGACTTAAATTTAACTGATCCCCCATGAGCTTCGGTGCAAGTGCGTTTCCCATGCCCAGCTGGATGGTGAGGATCGTTAAAAGGGTAATGCCGCCGGGCCAAAGCGACGGATAGAATTGCACCAGTGCAAGTAAAATAGGGGGGATGGAGGCTACAATCGAGCCTACCGTTGGAATAAAATTAAGGAAAAACGCCAGCGCCCCCCAGGTAACGGCAAAGTCCACTCCGATAATCTCCAACGCCAGCCACACCAGAACGCCGGTGGTAAAGCTGATTAGAAACTGCAAGGATAAATAGCGCCTGATTTGTGCTGTAATTGAAAAGGTGATCCGGCTAATCTGATCCGCATCTTCAGCTGAGAAGGATTTCAGAATTTTGTATCGAAAAAAGGGCTTGCCCAGCAGTATAAAGAAAAGAAAAATAACCACCAGAATCAGCTGGGAGGCAAACGCAAAGACGGATCGGGAAAGTTTTGCCAAAAAGTGGCCGATATTCTGCCCCCAGTTGATCCCTGCAAGGGGATCAAAATCCAGATTCCACTGGCTGGTTATCATCGCAATCAGTTCGGTGAAACGCGTATGGTATCTGGGGTACGCATCTACAAACGCCGCAAAGCGGGCATATAAAAATGTGCCCGATAAATAAAAAATACCGAGCAAGAAAATCAATATCAGGAATGCCGCCAGCGTCGTCGGTACTTTCCGGCGCGTCATGAAATTTATGGCCGGCCCGATAAGAAATGAAAGCAACCATGCAATAATAAGGGGTAGGATTACCGATTGAGTATATTTTAACACCATCCCAACGGCAATCAGAACGAGGATACCCAGAAAAATAAACGTAATCTTGCTTCTATCAAATTCCATTGTAAAATTATTAGCGCCCCAACGGGTGGTTTAATTTCCGCACACGTTATCTTAACCATCCCATATGGTCAATCGCAAAGTGTCAGACTTACCCTTTGTCCAAGATTAATTTCAGAACTTATCTCAAAATTAGAAGATCAAGTCATATACCCTAATACAACGAGTGACTAAAGTGAACTAAAGTGATCTAAAGTGCCTAAAGTTAATGAATTCTATCATTTTATAAAAAGAAGGAGCGTCACGCGGCGCAAGCGCCTGCGCTGCGCGAGCGACACCTTAACTTTAGTCACTTCCCACTTTAGATCATTTTAGTCACTCTAGTCACTTTGTTCTAGAACTTTTTGGCAGCCTCCCTTAATTGCTCCTGAACCGAAGGGTTGAACCAACAGTCAAGAAACAGATCCGCTTCCGCGCTGCGCACCTCTTCGTATTGGGATCGCACGATCCCAACACGATTATTTTTAATCACTGTAAGTCCCTGAGGGGGCAAGGCGACCAACTCTGCGATTTTTGCAACTGTTTTTTCTTCCAGATCTTCCGGAGAAAAAACGGCGTCAACCAGGCCAATTTTTTGCGCTTTTTCGGGCTCCACAAATTCCCCTTTAAACATCATTTCGGTAGCGCATCGATCGCCAACGACCTGCCTCAATATTAAATCGGTCAGATAAGGAACCGGCAATCCTATTTTAACTTCATTAAGCCCGATAAATTTTCGGCCTGAAGATGCAAACCGAAAGTCAGAACTCAGCGCAAAAATCGCTCCACCGGCAGTGGCATGGCCGTTGAGGGCACAGGCGCTGGGCATCGGCAGTGTATAAAGATCTAAAACGACCTGCATAAATTTGGAATAAAACTGGACCATTTTGGAACGCCCTAAATGAAGCAGCCCCGGCAAATCCAGACCGATGCAAAAAAATTTTTCGCCACCTGCTAAAACCATTCCCTTAAATTCGCTTTTTATTCGTTTTAGCGCATCGCTTAAATCATCCAGCAATTCCGGACTAATGGCGTTGATGACGCCGTTGTTTAATCGCAAAGCGGCTACCTGACCATGCTCCTCAATGTTAACCGTTGACATCCATCCTCCTCAAATTCTGCTGTTTTCTGCAAACGCGGCAAAATCCCTCTAAAAAAGGCCTTTCGCCGACCTCATTTTCTCCTGCCGGTTGCAAAAATTAATCCCCCGGCACAGCTCCATCCTAAGTTTCAGGGTCCAGCCGTCAGCCCATTCTTAGACCGGGCCTTTATGACTAAGAGATAACAAAAAATATCTTTTTTTGCGAGAAAGATTTTTTTGGGAGCAAGAAGCTGTAAAATTTTTCTTTACAAATGGCCATTTGGCCATTATAATATGGTCAAACGCCATATCTCAAAATAGGAGGTGTCATTGTGCATGTCCAATCTATCGGCATTAAATCAAAAAACATAGATGATATGATTCAAAAGGTTAAAAAAGGCTTGCCGGTAAAATCGTTTGAAAAACTCGGCAAAAAGCTCGGTGTTTCGGACAACCTATTATGCCAGATCGTCAACATCCCAAAGCGCACCTTAACACGCCGCAAACAACAGGGACGATTGAACGCCGAAGAATCGGAAAAGGTGCTTCGGATCGCCAGATTATACGATAAGGCTCTGGATGTGTTTGAAGATGTTGCCGGTACCGAAAAGTGGCTTAAAGAGCCCGCCAGAGGTCTGGGCGGAGCTATTCCTTTAAGTTATGCCCGGACGGAACTCGGGGCCCGGGAGGTCGAAAGGCTCCTTGCACGGATTGAACATGGGGTGTTTCCCGGATGAAAATTACCGCCTGGCGAATCGTAAAGGCCAAACACAAAACCCGCGCCTTTGACGGTGAAGGCGCCCGCATTGCCGGGGGCCGCTGGAACAAAATCGGTATTCCGATGATTTATACGGCCGATTCACTGGCACTGGCGGCCCTGGAAACAGTCGTCCATTTACCAAAACAGGAACTGCTTAAGAAAATATTTACCAGGATCCCGGTCGAGTTTGATGCCAGACTGGTAATCATGCTGAACCCGGCTGACATTCCGAAGGATTGGGATAGCTTTCCTCCCTCCGAATCGACTCAAAATATCGGTGGCGAGTGGGCTTTAAAAAAGAGATCGGTGGTTTTAAAGGTACCCAGTACGGTCATCCGAGAAGAATTCAACTATCTGATCAATCCGGAACATCCTGATTTTAAAAAGCTCTCAATTGGATCCCCGATAAAGTTTGTTTTCGACGCCAGAATATAAACTGGAGAATTAGGTTTTTGACGAAATGTCCAAAAGCCGTGCAGTAGAATTAAAGGTTCTCCAGCCGTGCTTTACACCGGCCGGGATAAAATAGGTTTCATTTTCTGCCAATATTTTGTGCTCATCTCCGATAAACATTTCAATCTGACCCCGCACAACAATTCCGCATTGATCAAAAGGATGATCATGACCGAGATCTTCCTGATGAGGGTCAATTTCCATACACGCCATTATCAGATTATCGCCGATTTCGGCTCTGCTGAATATCCCCGGCCTGAACTCTTCCAGCTTCAAATTCTCCAGGTTCCAAAATGACATTTTCCCTCCCTATCCGACAATTATCTTTATCTCCTCTAAAATCCCTGAAAGGCCGGCTCCGGCTTTTTCTTCGACCACAAAATCCGCACCGGCAAATGCGCGTTCGATGTTTACTTCCACGATTTTGGCCCCCTGTTGCTGAGCCAAAGCGGGCAGAGAAGCTGCCGGTTGGCCTACCGCCGAGGTACCGATGACCAACATCAGTTTGCAGGTTGCGGATTGATGATAGGCAGTTTCCAGCGCAGCTTTGGGCAATTGCTCACCGAATAATACCGTATTGGGCTTCAATTCCAACGATCGGCTCATAATCAATGAAATCCTGCCAAAATTCCTGTCCGAATATTTTAAGCCCATGCGGGGAAACTTTAATTTTATGCCATTGAATAGAATTCAGACCGGCCTGCTTCGCGGCCCATTCATGCGTGCTTCTACTTAAATAAAAATTATCAAAGCGGAATTTTTGGCCGCCTCTGAAGAATTCATATGTTATGGCCGCACCCTCTTTGAGCGGTCCGGAAATGCTTTTGGTGAATCCATATTTCTCACAGATGGGAAAAGATTCCGGGGGCTGATCCGGATTGTTATTGATACCGACAAAGCGACTGCCGGATTTTAAATTGGCGGCTATTGTCTGAAACATCTTGAGCAGCTGCGCTTTTGTTTGGGCATAATTCAACAGATAGGAGGCCACCACCAGATCAAATTTACCAATGCTTGCAAGCGCCATGACATCGCCAAGGAGATAGTTTATTTCAAGCGGATGATTTTGTTCTTGCTGTTTAGCCAGCCGAATCATCTTCTCGGAAATATCGACACCGACAACTGTATCAGCACCTTGGCGTTTGATTCGGCGGGTATAATATCCTTCACCGCAGGCCAGATCAAGTACCGATTTTTGGGATACATCACCCAGCAGCTTATTGTAGGAATACCATTCAATGAATTCGCGAAAGGGCAGGCGTTTGGAAGCTTTGTATTGTTTGGCAAACTTATCGTAAACCGCAGTCATCTAATTATCCGGTGCGAGAATATCTTCGCTAAGAAGTGTTCGATGAGGGGCCTTCATCATTAAATAACAAGGGCCGCCATATCTCTTCCAAAAAGGCCGATCCGGTCTCCGGCCTTAACCGCAATGTCCAGCTTCCATTCAAGCGGATTTTCGTGAACCTGCTGATATCTTATCCAGTGTGCCATTGCGCTGCGAGTTGCCAGCAATTTGGCATTGAAAAAAATATTATAGATCTCATCAAGCGGGATTCCAACACGGGCTAAAAGCTGCTCCAGTGTTTCCGCAGGCTGAGGTGCTACCTTCAGGACATTGCCATGACCCGCCTCGGATTCTTTTACAAAACGGCGAAGCTTACCGTACAGATGAATAGAAACTATTTCCATTGTCTTTCTTTCGCTCTGAGCAGGTAATGCTCTATCTCCTATATTAATCTTAAGCTGCTGGGCTCTGGTTCAAAGGTTCAAGGATTTGTTAAATTAGTTTTATTTGTCTCATTGGTTGAATTGGTTGGCTTCAACCGAACCAATTGAACGAATTAAACCAATCAAACCAATATAACGTTTACTCAACTCTGACACCTAAAACCTGACACAAGCGACCATCTCCCAGTGACCAGTAACCAGAAGCCAGCGGCCAGTATTAGGCTACTTCCATCTTTAGTTCAGTCGTAATATCAATACTGCCTTTTATTGAGCGGGCAACCGGACACTTATCAGCGTGGAATCCGTAGACTCTCTCAGCGGTTTCCTGTTGCTCCGGTTTTAATTTTAGATGATAGGTTACATGAATACGGCGGATAATCAGCACGTTGCCGTCTTTTTCAATTTCCCCGCTTGCCTCTGAATGCAACCGTCCTTCCCCGGCAGGAATTTCGCGCGCTTCCAGCGCGCCGCCAAAAGTGCCGGTCAGTCAGCCTGCGGCTGCGGAGACAACATAATCCAGCGTGGTGGCATGCGGTTCATGAATCTGGGGGTCAACGCCGTAATGCTCTGCGACCTCGGAATGAACGCCAAACAGCACCGGTTCATCTTCCTGGGGCAAATAAGCACGACGCAATGGGCCTTTAACGCGTTCAATTTTTACTTTGGATGTATAAACTACGGCTTCGCTCATGGTTTCTCCTTTCAAATTATCCAGATTTAAGTTGTTTGTTTAAATTTTCTAAGCCTGCATTTCGTCCTCGTAATCGTAATCGAACAGCGAGCAAGTCCGAGGACGAGGACCGCTGCACTGAGTACGAGTACGAAACCTAAAACCGAATGGCTTTCGGTTACCGCCAACTCATCGCGAAAAACTAACCGCCGCCGTTGAGTCGTTGGGCAATCGTGCGGGCGGCAAGAATGCCGGAGGCAGACGCCTGGATCAATCCCCGGGTGATGCCGGCCCCATCACCGATGGCAAACAAATTCTGCACACCGGTTTCCAATTCAGAAGACAGTTCGATACGGTTGGAATAAAATTTTACTTCAACCCCGTATAGGAGCGTGTGGCGCGAATTTACACCCGGTGCTATTTTTTCGAGTGCCCGCAGCATTTCAATAATGCTTTGAAGGTGCCGGTAGGGATACACGAAGCTTAAATCACCCGGAGTGGCCTCAGGAAGCGTCGGCCGCGTCAGACAGCGATTGATGCGATCAGGCGTGCTGCGCCGCCCGGCCAGCAGATCTCCCAGCCGCTGAACAATGGGCCCGTTGCCCAAAAGGTTTGCCAGCCTGGCAATGTACAATCCGTAGCCAATGGGGTCGTTAAAGGGTTCCGTAAATGCGCTGCTGACCAAAATGGCGAAATTCGTATTTTCGCTTTTTTTCCTGGCATAGCTGTGGCCGTTGACCGTAACGACCTCTTTGGTTTTCTCAATGACAACCTCGCCATAAGGGTTCATACAAAACGTGCGAACCTTTTCGTCGAATGTTTTAGAATAATAAATCAGCTTTGATTCATAGATAATATCGGTAATTTTCTTTAAGACCGGGGCCGGCAGTTCCACCCGAACGCCGATGTCCACCGGACTGGCCTGGGTATTTAGCCCCAGGGATTCTGCTTCCTTTTTCATCCAGCTGGCTCCCGAGCGCCCCGGCGCGGCAACAACAAATTGGCTCGTAAGGGTCTCGCCGCTTTCCAATTTGACACCCTGGATCCGGCCGTTTTCAGCCAGCAGCTTTTCAACCGGACTGCTGGTGCGGGTTTCGACGCCATCCACCATAGATTGGCGCAATCGATCTAAAACCACCTGACAGTTCTCTGTTCCGATATGCCGGATGCGTGACGGAATTAAGTCCAAATTTGCCAGACGGGCCCGGTCGGCCAGATCTTCCAGTTCGGGTGATGCCTCGCCAAATACGACTTCAGGCGCACCGTGTTTTACCCAGATTTCATCTGATGTTTGCAGGATCTGATTGAGCGAATCCGGCTCCAGGTACTCCCCCAACAGCCCCCCGACCTCGGACGATAACGTCAATTTGCCGTCGCTATAGGCGCCGGCCCCTCCCCATCCGCAAAGCATATCATTCGAGTTGCGGCGTTTGCGCTCACTGAGATCTTTGCCGAGTTCGAGCAAAAGAATCGGTTTAATCCCCTGATCGGCCAGGGTTAAGGCCGAAAAAATACCGGCGGGGCCTGCCCCGACGATGATGACTTGGTAGTCCATGAATTCCTCCCAGTTGTCGTAATTTTTCCGGAAATTCTACAATTGCCTCAAATCATATAGTTTTTAACGACACTATCCTTATGCCGCCATATGGAATGATGGAATGTTGGGAAAGTGGAATAATGGGTTAAAAACCGGAAAACCAACGTATAGGGTATACAAATACACCCAATATTCCATCATTCCTGTATTCCATTATTCCATTATTCCATGTTAAATACTCAACCAGAGTATCACATATTCGCTTATACGGAAAACTCTAGAAGCTATCTCAAAAATGCATATAACGCCCGACGGTAAAGTTTTAAACCTATAAAAAGCGCTAATAACAAATGAGCTAAAATTAAAAATGATCTAAAATGCCTAAAATTATGGTTTCGCTTGGGCTCCGTCTTTTTTTAAAAGGTTCAAATCCTAAACTTTAGGCATTTTAGCTCACTTTAGCTCATTTTAGGCACTTCTAGCTTCAGAGTGCCTGATACGCATTGATGAGCCGGTCTACCAGGTCTGAAAAATAATTGATGGCGCGTCGAATGGGATCCGGAGACCGCATGTCTACGCCGGCATTAACAAGCTCGTCCAGCGGAAATTTACTGCCGCCCAGCTTAAGAAAATTCAGATATGCAACCCTGGCCGGTTGGCCTTCCTTAACGACTCTATCGGCAAGGGCGATGGCCGCCGATATTCCGGTTGCATATTTATAGACATAAAAAGCAGAATAAAAATGCGGAATTCTCAAGCATTCAAGGCTCAACTCCGGATCCAAAACCAATGTATCGCCAAAATAGGTTTCCAGCAGGTCTCGGTAAGCATCGGTGATGACATCAAGGGTTAGGGCGGCATTGGCTTCAACCGTGCTGTGGGTCATCTTTTCAAATTCGGCGAACATTGTCTGCCGGAAAAGCGTGGCCCGTATATTGTCGATTTCCCGGTTAAGAATATAAACCGTTTTAGCGGGATCGTTTTTATAGTGCTCCAGAAGATATCGGCTCAGAAGATTCTCATTAAAAGTAGAAGCCACCTCGGCGACAAAAATAGTATAATCATGATCCACATACGGCTGGTGTTTGTTGGCGTAAAACGAGTGCATTGAGTGGCCGCCTTCATGCAGCAGCGTATAGACGCTGTTGATATTCTGTTTCTCATAATTCAGTAGAATATAGGGTGATGAGTCATAACAACCCGAAGAGTATGCACCGCTTCGTTTCCCCCGGTTTTCATAACGATCCACCCAGCCACCCAGCAGGCCTTCTTTTAAAACCTCTACATACGTTTCTCCCAGCGGATGCATGGCCTGGATGCACATTTCAACAGCCGCTTCGTAAGGAATGAGAAAAGTGACATCGCTGACGATCGGCACATAGGTATCATAAAAGTGAAGGTCAGATAAAGCAAGTGCCTCTTTACGAAAATCCATATATTTAAAAAAAGGCGTCAGGTTGCTTTTAACGGTTTTGACCAGGTTGTCGTAGACCGCTTCGGGAATATTGTCACCAAATAAAGCAGCGGCTCTGCAGTTATCGAAATTACGAACCCTGGAATAGAAAAGGTCTTTTTTCAACGAATGCGTTAAGGTAACTGCCAGCGTGTGTTTATGATCTTCGTAAGCCTGATAGTATTGAAAAAAAGCCTTTTTACGGACGTCTCTGTTCGGGCTGATTAAAAACGTGCTAAAATTTCCGTGGCTTAACTCGATTTCCTTTCCGCTTTCATCTTCAAGGCTGCCGAAATTTAAATCAACATTGTCCAGCTGCCCAAAAACCAGGGTTGGCGCATTGGCCATTTCCCGGCTCATGGCCAGAACGTGCTCGACCGTTTCGTTACGGGTGTGCGGTTTATATCGCAAAATTTTATCAAGATAAAATTTATATTCCGCAATCGAATCATCGCACAGAAAGGATTTCATTTGATCGACCCCAATGGACTGGATCTCGGGGGTCATAAAGCTTGAGGATTCCGAGGCCCGGGTATGTAAACCGACGGCGCGTTGATGAAGCCCGTGGTAAAATTGGTTTGATTTGTCTTCATCACTTTTTAAATGGGCATAGGTATAGATTCTTTCAATTTTGCGTATCAGCGACAGATGAAAATCAATGGCTTGTTTGAAAACCTTAACAGATTCTTTCAAACGGCCCTTATAATCGGTGTAGGAGCCGATTAGGCTTTCAATCTCGGCAAACAATTTTTCCCAATCTTCATCTGAATTAAATAAAGACCTTAGATCCCATTTGTGATCATCCGGGATGTCCTTTCTCTCCGGAATTGTCCTGGGGGCCATTTCTGAACTCCTTTCGCCGCAATAATATCACGCTTTCGACTTCCGAAATATTTCTTTGTAAAGAATAACACTACCAAAGTAAAAATTAAATTGGGAAGTGCAAGGTAAAAAATGGCCTCAGAGGAACTGAAATGGGAAGTGCCGATAGTTAATAATTCTAATAAGTTCAGAACCTTATCGAATGGAAATCTCTCTAAATAATTGACATTTTTAAGTAAATTAACTATAATTATCAGAAAACATAGAGTTTTCTTGCTTCTACACCTTAACAATTTTAAAAAATTGGTAAAAAAAGCGCTAAAATTGAACTATCGCTCTGCTGAGCGATTTAGTAAAGACTACGCCCTGTTAAAAAAGGGGAAGATATTTCTTCCATCCAAAACCCTTCTGCCCTTAAAAACCACACTTGTTTTAAATTTCACTGTCCCCCAGATCGATAATGTATTTACGGTCACCGGGGTGGTTGTTAAAATCCTTGATGAACAAATTGCCGCCCAGATGAATAAACCCACCGGGATGCTGCTTGCTTTAGTGGGAGAAACGGAATCGATACTGAATGAGCTCAACTCGATCTTGAGCAAGCATAAAGACTATCGGGATTTACTGGTGTTAGCGGAACCGGCAGAATTAACGCCACCCTCCGCAGCTAAAGAAACCCCTGAGGCGCATCCATCTTCGGAAAAAGCAGCGGCACCGATTGAACCCGCTGCCCGTTCGGTTGAAAGTCAAACAGCTCCCGATCAAACCGATAGCGAATTTAAAGATCTGGACGATATAACACCCCAGGACGAAGCTGATGCCGATCTGACTCTGGGGTGGCTCCGGGATGCCGTAGAGCAGGAAGAGGTTGCAAGAGAGGATGCAGCGGCACCTGAAATTACAGTTGCACCCGCCACTGAAAAAAAGGAACTTTCCCTCAACGAACGCAAGAAGATTAAACCCTCCGGCGATTTTCTCATGGACCTGACGAAAGCCATGTTGCGCAGCGGCTATTATTCAGCAGAACATCCCGGCGCAAAAGGCGCCAAACAGGGCCTTTACGAAAAATTCCAGGAATGCCTGGGCGAATCCAGGCAGATTGAGATCACAAAACAGGAGGACCGCGAAAAAACCGATATCCTGATTTCCGGAATCCTGGACGAACCCGTTAACGTTCGAACCCTGGTCGGTGCCGGCAAGTCTGAATTATTCGTTCCCAAACTGAGAGAGTATTTCAAGCGCAAAGGGCTGGTAACCTTTGCGATTAAAAATGATATCTCCCCGGAGCATTTCGAGAGCTTTGTGGACATCATGAGCGATCCCAAAGCCGATGGCAGTCAAACCGCAAAGGTTGGCGACGTGTTGTCCAATGCCCTTGCTGACCACGGGATTACCGAAATATCCACGGTCTTCATGGACGACCTGATCATGCTGGAGTTAAACCTCCCGTGGCGGGTCGAAATGGCTATACAACGCCTGGCCAAAGATCTAAAAATGCTGCCCCTGTTTCAAAGTGACTCCGATGATAAAATCCGGACTTTGAAGCTTCAAATTATCGAGGATATCATTCGCCCGCTCAGGCACCCTCAGTTTCTTAAAGATCTTATCATCAACTGCTACATCATTGCCCAGCATGTTGACACGATTGAGGTGGCAGACATCGAGCAAGTCATCATCGAGGCCTTTCCATTAAATACGCTGTTGCCCACATCCCAATTGGTCTTCAAAGAACTTAATGGGCTGCGGGAAAAACATGCTGAAGATTTGGACAACCCGGCTCTGGTCAGACGCCTTGAGGGCGTCAAACGCATTCTCAAGTGGGTCGTCCGTAGGCTGATACTGGCGGATGTCGCCGGTGCGCAGAATTTCCTTGAAGAGCTCTACGTGAATGAAGTCCTGACCTTCGAAGAACTACCGCCGGATGTGCAGTATTTGGTCAACACCATAAAAATGGCCCGGGACGTTCAAGCTCACGTTCCGGCCTATGTTTACAGAATCCTGCACGCTGAAACCACTGATGATGCTGTGGTTCTATTGAAGTTCTGCCGCAGGATCCTGCCGACGCTTTTTGAAAACAACGACTGGCAAATTGTCCTTTTGCTCACAAAAGCGGTTGATAGAGCCGGCACACAAAATGAAGCGTTTTCCGAAGAAAGCAGTTTATCACCCCATCCGCAACGATTTGTTTATAAGAATTTGACCAAAGATCTGGTGGCCGCATATGACAGATTGGAAGAACCTGAACAAAAGGTTATTGGTGAAATTATCGGATTATTAGGATCCCAGGGAATTGAGGTCCTGGGCAAAGTTCTAACCGACTGTGAAAACCGCCAGACACGTAAGGCGGCAACCGATGCCCTGATTCAAAAGGGTGAATTGGCCCAACGGTGGGTCCTCAAGGCTTTGACGAACCCGGAGCAGCCCTGGTATTTATTGCGAAATGCATTGATGATTCTCAGGTTTGTGGGCAAAGGCCAAAAGGCAGTCGATCGGGCGCGCAATTTCGCATCCCACGCTCATCCCCGGGTGCGGGACGAGGCCTTGCATACCCTGCTTACTTTAAAGGCCGGCGATGCCGAGCAACTGGTCATCAACGCTTTAGGTGATCCCGACGACAAGGTCCTGTGGCGGGCGACAAGCGCGCTGGGTGAGCTCACACCCCTTTCGGAAGATTCTATTGCAAAACTGGTTGAGATGCTAGGAACCGATATGCCGGAAGAACCGCAAGTTGCAGCCATTCACTCCCGTAAAGTATCCAATATCATCAGGGCAATGGGGACAATGGTCAATATAAAAAACATCCAGGCGATAGAAGATGTTATCCTTGACACCGCTCAGATGATCGATGGACAAAATAAAGGAATTTTACAACGACTCAAAAAATCTTCATCTCCTTACCAAAAATCCATCCTCTCAGCTGCCATAGCCACTTTAGCAAAAATTGGTACGTCCAGATCCGAAGCTTTCCTGGATAAACTTGCAGGCGGCAAAACACCCCAGGCAGAACCCGCCCGCCGAGCAGTCGAAAGCATCCGCTTGCGCTATGCCAAACAGCAGGCCGCAACACCTGCCATCACTTAAAACTCCCCGCTGGTCACTCGCTTATGGTTTCTGGCTGCTGGTCCGTGAGTTTAGTTGATTCGTTAATTGGTCGAATGGTCAAATAGTTTATCTTTCGTTAATTCGTCAAATAGTTAAATAGTCGATTAGTGATAGGATTTAAACCATTTGACGATTTGACTACTCAACTACTTGACCATTTAACTAAATCTTGAATCCTTTGACGAATTGACTATTCAACTAATCAACTATTTAACTATATCCTCTATCATCTGTTTACTGACACCTGAAACCTGAAACCCAGCCAGAAGCAAGATGGTAGCAACCAGTAGCCAGCAACCGGGAGCCAGTAGCCAGAAGCCAGCTACTCAGCCTTACCCATTTTTTTCGCGTACGCGGCGGCGGCGATACCGGCAACACAGCCCTCACCTACGGCTTTTGCCATCTGCCACGGAGGACCGCAGATATCGCCAGCAGCAAAAACACCCGGTACATTCGTTTCCATTTTTTTATTGGTATCAATATATTTCATTTCATCGTCAAATTGGATCCCGATATGGGCAGCTAATTCCATAACACCCCTGGCGCCGAGTTCGATAAAAACGCCCGCTATTGGTATTTTTGATCCATCTGCCAATACTATTTCCTTAACACCGGTATCGCCGGATATTTCCTGTACTTTCGCATCGGCATGGATCACCACATTGCTCTTTTTGAGTTCTGCGGCCGCCGGTTCGGCAACATCTAATTTTTCATAGATCAGGTTTACGGTTTTGGCATAGTCCAGCAGCGTGAGTGCGCCACCCACAGCGGCACTGGCGCCGCCCACAACAGCCACATCTTCGCCTTTAAAAAAATTGGCATCGCATTCCACGCAATAGCTGACACCCCGGCCCAAAAATTCCTTTTCCCCGGGAACGCCTAATTTGTTGCGAGCCGTACCCGTGGCAACGATGAGTGACTTACAGTGAAGCTCTGTTCCGCTTTCGGAAATAATTTTAAAATGTCGGCCGTCCGGCAATATGTTCAAAACATCTTCCTCAAGCAAGTCAGCTCCAAAATTGGCGGCCTGCTGTCTGCCGACATTCAGCATTTCCTCACCGGTTATATTGAAAATGCAGCAAAAATTTTCAACATGCGCATGAAACAGGCTGCTCCTGGTTTCTTTGCCCATAACCAGTACGGAAACCTTTTTACGGGATGCATGAATCGCCGCTTGCAATCCGGCAGGACCGGTACCCAAAATAATGACGTCATAGTTTTTCTTTTCCGGCATATGTCGCCTCCTTAGAGAAGGTTTTCCTCCTACGCCTTAAAGGCTACAGAGGACAAGCAGGTTTCGGGTGTCAGGGGTTCATTGGAATTGTTAGATTAGTTTTATTTGTTTCATTGGTTGAATGGGTTGACTTAAAAACCGAACCAATTGAACGAATTAAACCAATCAAACCAATTAAACAGGTAGAACACCTGTCGACTTAGTATCACCTATTTTCTCAGCTGTCTTAAAGCCTCAATCGCCAACATCCTTTTCTTTATGCGTGGCGGATATAGCTTGTCAACTTTGTTGTGTTCAGCGTCAAACCGGTTGATGAAAAGTCTGCGAACAGGGCTTCCGTAAACACTGATCATAATCGTTATACCTTCGCCGGGGTTTCCGGTTTGGTGGATGCCGTCGTTTAGCGGGCGTGTCAATTCGAGTTCGCCCGGCTGTATATGAACCTGTGCTGTTTCCCTCAAGCGTGCATACCCTTCAACCGTGCCATCGTCGTCGCGTGCGAATCGGTTGACCCCCAGCTCTCCCATTGAAGCGCCCGAGACACCCCAGGAATTATGATCATGAATCGGGGTATAATCCCCGGGACCGTATAGGAACATCCGCAGCGAAAAAAGTCGCTTCGGATTTAGATACAACAGAATTTCATCATCGATCATCTGGGCCTGACGCAAATCCGGGTAAGGACTGCCGCCTTTTATGTTTTTTAATAATTTCGCAAATACCGATTGATCCCTGAGAAAACCCGCTAACTCGTTTTGAAAAAATTCAACGCGGCCCGCATCCCCTGAAATATTTTCGATGGACCCCGACCATCGATTGCAGATTTTCAACAACTCCTCAGGCGGCTTGGGCGGTTTTGGCATCAGTGGTTATCTCCTAAATTATTGGTCATCTTATTAGAACCCATACCATGGCGCTGCGAGCGCTGCGCTTTAGGAGCGTTTCACTTAAGGAGCGCTTCGCTTGTTGAACACATTAATTTCTAAAATCAAGATGTGAAATCCCGCATCGTGCGGGGTATGCATCCATAACCCACGCTCTAACCTCAATCCGCCGAAGGCGGAGCTCCTCAAGGCTCAAAGAGCCGGTCCTAAAGGCCTGAAAGGCCGCTCCTCTAGTCTCACCCGAAGGGAGGAGACAATCGTCCATCAAATAGATGGACAGTTAAACGTTCTCCAATCTGACATACTGGTCATAATAAGCGGCGCCGGAGCCGATGTCCGTCAACTCGGCCGCAATTAGTTGATTCACACCCCCGCCCCGGCTAATCCAATCGCCCCGGCGATAGATCACAACATCGGGATGAAGATCGGGCAGCGCTTGCACGCTGACCTGCAACCGTCCCAAAGGTGAAACCAGCGCAGCGGGTTTTCCCAGGTTCAGATACTTTAGACAAGGGCTATCGTGCGCCACCCACACCGTGGGCGGTTGTTTTTGATCTTCGGGCAGCATCTGGGAATGAAGGGCTTTGCGACGTACCAGCGTCAGCAGCCGCAACGGATATTCCGGCGGCGGTCCCGGTTCGGCATGCAGCAAGTAAGGAAACCGGTATTTACCGTCTTGATGGTCAAACCGCAAGCCGGCATAGGCAATTTCCGGGCGATTGGAACGGACACAGCCGCAGTTCCGAATCTCCTCAAGGGTGGTGGACAGATAGGGTGAATCTAAAGATACCCCCAGGCAATCTTCTGAAGTCGGCAAATTAACCGGCGGGTCCAGGCGCTTGGCGATTTGTCTAAAAATCCAATAATCGTTTTTGGCTTCAGCGGGAGCCGCAAGTATAGGACATACATATTGAACATGCTCATGCAAATAAGAGCCGATAATGTCTTCCTGCTCCATCAAAAGGGTGGTGGGCAGCACCAGATCGGCACGCTGGGCCGTATCATTCATGAAGGCATCGACCACAACTTTAAAATTAACCCCGGCAAATGCCTGCATCAATTGCTGTGAGTTTGGTGCCTGGTTAATCACGTTGGCACCATTCACCCAGATCATTTCGATCGGCGGGTTTTCAGCCGCCAGGATCTCTCGGCCGATCACCGGAAATTGAAAGGAACGGCGCGGCAGCTTTTCGGATTCCCGCATCCAGTTTAAATTCAAATTTCGATAGGAGTGCAGCTGAAAATAGCTGCCGCCGCCCAACCGGCCGATATTGCCTGAAAGCATAGCCAGCGCGTTGATAAACCTCACATTTTCCCCGCCATATCGATAGCGTTGCAATCCGGCACTGATTATTGTGGCTGCCGACTTATCTTCGGCATAGCATTCATACACCTGCTGAATCTCATTAGCGGACACATCGCAGGCCGCCCGCAATTCGTCCATCGCATGACCGCTGATCAGTGAAAAAAATTTTTGGGGATTGCGCGTGTGGTTTAATACCTTTTCAGAAATCAAATCGTTTTTTATTATCAGACGCAGGACGGCAGCCGCCAGGAAGCGATCCGTACCGGGTCGGATGCGAATGTGAATATCTGAAAAAGCCTGATTCCCGTCTCCTCCCGGTGAAATCGTTAACACCCGCGTGCCGTTTTTACGTGCTTTTTTAACGAGAGCAGCCGTATGAACCGAACTGCGGGAAAAATCTTTACCCCAGTTGACAATCCTGGAAGCATGCATCAGTTCGTTGATATCGTTATTTTCCCGTGAGCCAAAGTCATGCACACAGGCAATATAGCCGGCCGCATCGCAAAGGGATCCTCGCACCCGGCTGGTCCCCAATCTCGTAAATAAAAGAGTGCTGGCTTCTTTTAAAACGCCTTTGGCGCCTTCGTTGTGAATATGGAGAATGGCGGTGGGGCGGGAACGTAAATTCTGGATTTTTGCGGTACACAGATCAAGTGCTTCGTCCCAGCTGATGGTTTTCCAACCGTTTTTAGATTTCAATTGCGGGCGGGTAATCCGATGGGGGCTTTGAAGCCTTCTGAAATGATCCTTAATTTTCGAGCATGTAAACCCGGAGGTGAACGGATTATCGGGATTGCCCTTAACCTTCACGCTGCCATCATCCGCTCGTGTCACCACAAGTGAACAGGCATCCGGGCAATCCATGGTGCAGGCGGTGAACTGACTTATTGCTTTTTCTTTTCTTTCACGCATCATGTGTAAATTAATCAGCAGGAAGAATTAGTCAAGAATGGGGAAAATTGAAAAAAAGTGTGGCCATGTGGCTTCAAATTGCCGCCGAAGCACAAAAAGGGAGGATCGATGCGGTGAGAATGGGAGCGGGTCATTTGATTGCATCGCGGTTAAGGTATCACATCTCAAAAAGATATTTATTATTGAAAATCTTACATTGACATTATGATTTTCAAGGAAAAACGCTTACAGCTACGAAGGATAGGAAGATATCTAATAAAGCAAGCTGGTCCTCTATAAGAAATTTAGGAAATTACGTTAAACCAATAAGAGTCAATGAAGACTTGAATCCTTTTCTTGAAACCTATAATATTGGCGGAAGTTGGAAATTCTCAAATACGAGTTACAAATCCCAAAGAAAGGGGAATAAAATGAAAAAGTCATTACTGGCTGGCAGCGGTATTTTGATTGCAGCAGCGATGGTTTCCGTCTACCTGATCGGGCTTCACCATGGGCGCACCGGTGAAGGCCTGGCTATCGCCAAAGAGGCGATTGCGGCTCAGGTAAAGTCAGCGGCCTCGCCTGTAAAAGCTTTAAAAGAACGAGACGTCTATTATCCGGGTTCGGAAGACCTGGCGCCTGATGAAATGCGGGTGGTCGCCTGCGGTACCGGTATGCCCAACGCGCGCCCGAAGCAAGCCGCGGCTTGCTGGTTGGTAGAGTTGGGAAATGGCGACAAGTTTATCTTTGATATCGGCCTCGGTTCAGCTGAAAGAATTTCTGCTATGAAAATTCCGTATGATTATCTGGATAAGCTCTTCATCGGACATCTCCACGCCGACCACATCGGTGATATTGATGCGCTCTGGATCGGCGGTGTTATTTCCAACCGTCAGCGACCGCTGCGCGTCTGGGGGCCCAGCGGCGCCAAAGCGGAACAAGGCACCAAGTACATGGTTGACCACATGGAAAAGATGTATGCCTGGGACTGGGCTTCGCGTCAGGGCAATGTCAACACCAAAGGCTTTCAGGTAAAGGTGACCGAGTTCGACTACAAGGCTGTCAACAAAGAGATATACAACGAAAATGGCGTGTCGATTCGGACGATCCCGGCGATTCATGCGCTGGACGGTTCCGTAAGCTTTATTCTTGAGTGGAACGGGCTCAAGTTTGCGTTCAGCAGCGATACCTATCCTAACAAATGGTGGATGGAATACACAAAAAACAGTGACCTGGCGATCCATGAGTGCTTTGCACCACCGTCGATCATGGTAGGGAAACAGAATTTCGCAGTAGGGGACGCCCTCAATGTTGCTACCCAGGTCCACACGTCACCCGCCATGTTCGGAAAAGTGATGAGCATGATCAAACCCAGGATGGCGGTGGGCTATCACGTCTTTAATGATTTCGACACGAAACCCCAGATAATGTCCGAAATCCGTAAGACTTATGAAGGGCCGGTTGAATTAGCCGTAGATTACATGGTATTCAATGTGACCAAAGACGATATCAAGGTGCGGATGGCAGTAATAGACGAAGATATATGGCCGCAGCCATCGGTAACCAAGACGTTGCCGGCCGACCCCAAAGATAGAGTTGGGTTTTCAAAATATATTTTCGGGGGACGCGTTGTCTTTGAAGACGTCATTAAATTTTACTACGATCAAACCAACAAAATGTTCGGCACAGACTACAAGCCGCCGAAATAAAGAACCGTGTAGGGCAAGGTCGCGCGTATTCTGGAAAGTCACTGAAGTCGAACGTATTCAAATGGGAGAATAAAACAAATTGGCCGGTCCGATATTTTCAAACCATTGGAAAGGTGATAAAATAGGGATCTGAATAACGTGCCCAGGAAGTTTGGATTATTTTTTCTAAATAACAATTTGAGGAGAAATCAAATGACCAAAATACGTTTTAATTGGCGGCCCGGTGTTTTTCTCATCACCATTTTTTTAGGTCTCAGTCAAAACAGCTATGGAGGCGGGTTCTATCTTCCCGAAGTCGGCTCACCGGGCAGTGTGGGTACCGCCGGCGTGGCAAATGTGGTCAACAATTTCGGAACCGATTCGGCCCTGACCAACCCGGCGGGCATGACCGGTCTGTACAGGGATCAGGTTTTATTCGGCAATCAGGTGCTGATTCCGTGGCAAGAGTTTGATTCTTCCATAGCGGAGGCCGGGGGCAATGACGGCGGCAATGCCGGGGTACTGGCCGTGGTTCCTGGTTTTTACGGGGTCAAGACCCTGGGCGATAAATTCAGATTGGGTTTTTCGGTATCCGGCCCGGTTGGCGGCGGATTCGACTTTCGCGATAATTTCGTAGGACGCTATCAGGCCTATAAATCTTCTATCAATGGCCTTGCCGTTTCACCATCTCTGGGCTATCGCATCGGCGATAAACTGTCGGTGGGTGTCGGTGTTTCGGCCTTATATACCCTGTTTAACGAGGAAATCGCCGTGAATCAGGCCCCGGCTCCCGATGGAAAAGTAAAATTTGACGACCTCGATGACTGGAGCGCCCAGGGGTTTTTGGGCCTGACATTCCAGATAACCCGCAATCTCATGCTCGGTGCGCTCTATCGCAGCAAATCCGATGTGGATGTGGAAGGTAAAATCAAATTCAAAAATATAGCCAATCCTATCGCAAACCGACTCACATCCAACTTGAACAACGCGAAAATCAGCTTCGACTACCCCCAGGTCGTCAGAGTCGGTCTTAAATACGATGCCACCGAAAATATGACGCTTTTTGCAGACTTTGATTGGGAGGATTGGTCCCAGTTCAGCGAAAACAAGCTGAGCGTTGATGGCACCGGCCCGGTAACCATTGTCGACACCATCGATCGCAACTGGAAAGACACCTATCATGTGGGTGTGGGGATGTTATTTAACCTGGATGACGACTATCGTCTCATTGCGGGGGTGGCTTACGACACCTCACCGGTTGACGATGAGGACCGCACCATCGATTTGCCGCTGGATGAGCAGCTCAAGTTTTCCATGGGTTACGCTACAAGGGGTAAAGGCAAATGGGACCACGCCATATCCGCCAGCGCGATGTGGTTCGGTGATGCAAAAGTAGACCAGGTGGCCCAGGACGCGCGTTTTAGAGGTAAATTTGACCGCAACTGGATATTTAACATCGGAGCCAATTTGCGATACCGGTTTTAGTTAAATAAAAGCCGGAGATATACCGTCATCATTTTAGAAAAAAGAAAAAAAGGGACGTCCGTCAGAAAAAAAGGGACGTCCGTCATAAATTCATATTTATTATAAAAGCGGTTACAAATATGGGAATGTGACGGACGTCCCCTTTTTTCTCAACCTATTTGCACAAATTGATAAATCTTCGATTTTAGTGGTCATCGTAATTTTTATTAACTCCGTCGGATGGTGGATGCGGTATTTTGGGCATAATTTGCTTATTTCAGTTTTTTAGGGTAATTGACATCTAACGAATCTGGTGCGTTAGGTAAAACTGGGTTTATTTCGCATTGAGATTGACCAGCCAGGAGAAACTTTAACCGGCCTGCCTTTAGAAGACATCCATGAGAAAATGATAGTGGCTACCTTTAAAACCATTGTTTTTAATAATTATTCTACTAAGATTTTATTATGTGCATTCGTAATAGTATTTTCCTTTCTGATCGGCATTTTTTCTCCTTCGCCCCTTTATGGTAAACCCCTCGAGATTGCCATTTTTATTCCACATGAAGATCCTTTCTGGAAGAAAGCTATTCTCTTCACCGAGGAGGCCGCCACTGACCTGGGCATGAAACTCCGGGTTTACAATGCTAATGATGATCCGGGAAAAATGATTGCCCAAGTGCGAAATACTGCCCAGAGCGGAATCGAAGGTATCATATTTTCAAACTATCAGAATACCGGTGAGCAAATCCTCCGAATTGCCGAAAAAAACAGTGTCCCTGCCATACTGATTAACTCACAACTACCTCAAGCCGATCTTTTGCCTCGAACCAAATACAAGTATTGGATCGGCAGTGTGCTTCCCGATGATGAGAAGGCCGGCTCTGTTCTTATTCAGCAGCTGATTAACGAGGCCGCGCAAAATGGTATCGAGCATTTTAATGTTCTGGCCATAGAAGGCAATCCCAAGGACGAGTCCTCCATAGACCGCGTCAGAGGTCTCGGGAGATTCATGAAACACCTAAAGGAGGTGGACTCTTTCAAAATTGTGGTGGGCAATTGGAAACGGATAAACGCATCTGAAATATTCCAAGGCTATTATAAAATTCAGTCGGATGTGAATATTGTTTGGTGCGCTAATGATAGTATGGCGCTGGGCGTGGTAAAGGCAATTAAGGAACTCGGCCTGGAGGGAAAAATAGTTGTCGGTGGCGTGGACTGGGATAAGGCTGCGCAGGAAGCAATTCTAAATGGTGACATGCATGTCAGCGTTGGAGGACATTTCATGGATGGGGCCTGGGCAGCGGTTCTGCTGTATGATTACCTGAATGGAATAGATTTTGCCAATGAGAGGGTGCAGTTCGAATCACAGATGGTCGGTATTACACGAGGCAATTTGAAAAAATTTTCGCCGTTTCTGTCGCTGGATAAACAATCGTTGAATTTTAGACTGTTCTCCAAGGCCTTAAACCAGCAGCTAAAACTGTACAGTTTGGATCTTAATGCGATTGCAAATTTAATCACCCCTCAACAAATTTCAGCAGGGCTGACCGAAGCGGAAAAAGCCTGGTTGGCGGAGCACAAACACGTCCGGCTTGGTGTGGACCCGGCCTGGCCCCCTTTTGAATTTTTCGATATCACCCGAGTGTATTCAGGCATTGCCTCAGATTATGTCCGTTATTTAAACCAAAAGTTAAACATCGAAATGGTGCCTGTCCAAGATCTCAGCTGGTCTATGGTTATGGATAAAGCCAGAGCCAATGAGATTGATGTTCTGCCGTGTGTCCTTAAAACTCCGGCGCGTTCAAAATTTCTGCGGTTCACCAAACCTTATCTGAGCTTTCCAATGGTTATTTTGACACGCGAAGATGCTCCATTTATCAGCGGCGTTGAGGATTTTGAGGACAACAAGGTCGCAGTTGTCAGAGGTTACGCGACCCAGGACCTATTAGAGCAGGATTATCCGGACCGCAAGTTTTATCTTGCAAATAACCTTGAACAAGCTCTGAAAGCCTTGTCCAAAGGGAAAGTTGATGCCTATGTCGGCAATCTGGCCTCCATTACATACACAACTCAAAAACTGAGACTGACCAATCTGAAAGTTGCAACTACGGCGCCATATAAGTTCGAATTGGCCTTTGCCGTGCGTAAAGACTGGCCACAGCTGGTAAACATACTGAATAAAAGTCTGGAATCACTATCTGACTCAGAAAGAACGAAAATTTACAACCACTGGATTAGTGTTCGATTTGAACGGGGCATCGATTGGACGCCTATCTTCCAGCTGATTGGTGCAATTGTGCTGGTGGGCGGAGTCACTTTGATAATCATCATTAGATGGAACAGAGCGCTAAGCAAAGAGGTCACCGATCGTAAACGGGTTGAAGAAGCGTTGCGTGAAAGTAGAGCGACTGCACGGGGGTTGCTCGATGCAACCCAGGAATCTCTCCTTCTCCTTGATAAAGAGGGAACGATTATCGCCAGCAATCAGACAGCCGCCCAAAGATTCAAAAAATCCTCAGAAGAACTTAGGGGCACCAGCCTGTTTAGCCTCTGGCCTCCAAATATCCTTGAGTCGCGGAGAGCCCATTTTGATAAGGTCCTACAAACAGGTAATCCGGCAGATTTTGAGGATATTCGAGACGGAATGGTTTTTCATCATATTTATTATCCGGTTCAGGATAAGGAAGGTGAGATAATGGGGGTTGCTATCTTTGCGCAGGATATCAGTGAACGCAAGCGAGCTGAGGTAGCCATCCGAGAAAGTCAGGAGCGCTTGAGTACCATCCTCAAAACGACCAACCAGGGGTTCTGGCTGGTTGACAACGATACCGTTACTCTGGATGTAAATGATGCTATGTGCGAGATCCTTGATCGTACGAAAGAAGATATTATAGGCAGAAAGATTTACGAATTCATAGACGAGGAAAATAGAGCGAAAGTTCGCGAGCAAGAGGGGATGCGAAGTGAGAGCAAACGCAGCCTGTATGAAGTTTCATTAATGCGATCCGATGGTAAGCGGGTGCCCTGCCTGGTCAATGCTTCGCCCCTTCTCGACGGAGATGGGGATAAAATTGGCTCATTCGGTATGTTCACAGATATAACCGAGCGTAAAATGGCTGAGGAAGTCATTAGCGAAAGTAGGGAGCGGCTTGATACCATTCTGAAAACCACTGCCCAAGGATTTTGGCTTAATGACCAGGACGACAATATAATGGAAATAAATGATGCCATGGGCGAAATCCTGGGCCTGGCGACAGAAGAAATAATAGGCAGCAATTTTTTTAACTTCCTTGATGAGAAAAACAGGGAAATTGTTCGTGAACAGAATAGACTCCGCGAAAAAGGAATACATAGCATGTATGAGGTGGCGATAACGCGATCCGACGGGCAGCTTGTCCCTTGCTTGATGAACGCCTCACCCCTATTAGACGAGGATGGGAATGTGGTCGGTTCATTTGGTATGACGACAAACATAGCTGAGCGTAAGCAGATGGAAGAGGAGTTAAGGCGAAATGTGGATGAACTGGAGCGGTTTAGTAAAGTAGCGTTTGGACGCGAAAAAAAGATGATCCAGCTTAAGCAGGAGGTTAACGAATTAATGATTCAATTGGGTAAAGTTGAAAAATACAAAATTGTCAGTTGATAGACATTTAACTCAAAATAAGGAGGAGCCAAATGTTTAAAGAAGAAAGAGATGAGCTAAAATTCGACTGGAGCATGATTGGAAATATCGGGGAAGGTCGTCCCAATCTTGGATCCACCATGGATGTGAGTGTTTACAGGTTAATGCAGTTTACACTGAGAGATGTGCTTATAAAGGAATTCGATGCTGAATCTGCAGATAGAATATTTTACGAAGCCGGTAAGTCTGCCGGCAAAGAGTTTTGCAGAGAATTGATCACCAAAAAAGATGATTTTAATGAATTTGTGGTCGAACTCCAGGAATTACTTAAAAAACTCAAAGTCGGCATTTTAAGAATAGAAAAAGCTGACATTGAAAACATGAACTTCATGCTGACCGTCGCTGAAGACCTGGATTGCTCCGGGTTGCCGGCCAGTGATGAAACGATTTGTACCTATGACGAGGGATTCCTCAGCGGGTTGCTTTCTGAGTACACTGGAAATAACTTTAGCGCAAAGGAAGTCGATTGCTGGTGTTCCGGCGATAGAGTTTGCCGGTTTGAAGCGAAGTCAGTCGCTTAAAGGTTAAACGAATGCTTAGTGTAAAAGAAGAAGATATAGATAGGATAACTGAGGCATTTTATCTGATTCTTAAGGGTAAAAAGCCGACGCCTATCGAGCTGCCCAAAGATTATCCGGACAATGAAATCAAGCAGGCGGTAAGCTATATTAACAAATTCATAAATCAATATAACAGCGCGACTGACTCAATTCACGCCATAGCCAAAGGCGAACTGAATCTTGAACCTCCTAAAGGAAAGCTGTCAGTTCTGCAAACGTTAAAGCATTTGCATGCAAGTTTAAGGCATTTGACCTGGACAACACAACAGATCGCCAAAGGTGATTTCAACCATGAAGTCGATTTTATGGGAGATTTTTCAATTGCTTTCAACAGCATGACGCAGCAGTTGAAAGATTCCTTCGCGGAACGAAAAAAAGCAACTGAAGAGGCGGAGCGTGCCACAAATCTAATTCGTGAAAAGGAAGCCCAATTGAGTACCGCCGCAAATAGTATGGTGGGTGGGATTTTCATGATCGATAAAAACCTTAATTTTCAACTCACCAACGAACAGTTTCACGAATTATATGATTTTCCCGTAGAGCTTGGCCAAAAAGGGATGCCATTTATTACCTTTTTGCGTACGCGTGCCAGGCGAGGTGAATATGGTCCGGGGGATCCGGAAGAGTTGGTGGGAGAACGGCTTGAAATGTACAAAGATTCCACACAAACCAAACAAATAACCATATATGAAGATAAAGTACCCGACAATAGAACCACGGAAGTATATCGTGCACCGACAAAAGATGGCGGGTTTGTGTTTGTCATCAACGACATTACGGAGCGAAAAAAAGGAGAAAATGAACTGAGGATTGCAAAAGAAGACCTTGAAAACCGCGTCAATGAACTGGATGACGCCCGACTGGCCATGCTGAACATGATGGAAGATCTGGATGAGTCCAGAAATGAAGCCGAAGATGCCACACAGGCCAAAAGTGAATTTTTGGCAAACATGAGCCATGAAATCCGCACGCCCATGAATGCCATTATGGGAATGGCGCATCTGGCCATGAAAACCGACCTTACCGCCAAGCAGTATGACTATCTGAAAAAGGTGGACATCTCCGCCAAGTCCCTGCTGGGTATCATCAACGACATCCTGGATTTTTCAAAGATCGAGGCCGGCAAAATGGACATGGAGTCCGTGGATTTTCAGCTGGAGGATACACTGGATAACATCTCGACGCTGGTTGGCATCAAAACCCAGGAAAAAGGACTGGAACTGCTTTTTAAGACCGATCCATCCGTGCCCACAGCACTCGTCGGCGATCCACTACGGCTTGGTCAAATTCTGATCAATTTATCAAACAACGCCGTCAAATTTACGGATACGGGCGAAATTGTCGTTTCCACCGAATTGGTCCAAAAAGACGGCGCGCAAGTTACTTTAAAATTTTCTGTTCAAGATACCGGCATTGGCATGACTGAGAAACAAGCTGCCAAGCTTTTTCAACCTTTTGCGCAGGCAGACTCATCCACCACCCGCAAATATGGCGGCACCGGACTGGGACTCACGATCAGCAAACGGTTGGCAGAGATGATGGGCGGGGAAATCTGGGTCGAAAGCGAGCGCGGCCGGGGCAGTACCTTCAGCTTTACCGCCAACTTCGGCCTGGGAAAAGAGAAGGCCAAGAAGCGTTTTAAGCCATCACAGGATCTCCGGGGTATGAGGGTTTTGGTTGTGGATGACAATGCCACCTCAAGGGACATTTTTCAAGAAATGCTGGAATCTTTTACTTTCGAGGTCACAGTGGCCGCATCCGGACCAGAGGGAATCACAGAACTTGAAGCCGCCGGTAAAGACAAACCATTTGAGCTGGTAATTATGGATTGGAAGATGCCGGATATGGACGGAATTGAGGCATCCAGGCGAATTAAAAAACATGCGGGATTGAGCAAAATTCCACCCATCGTTCTGGTAACCGCCTACGGCCGGGAAGAGGTCATGCAACAGGTCGAGCAACTAGGACTCGAGGGCTTTCTCCTCAAACCGGTCAGCGCCTCGATGCTTTTTGACGCTACGATGCAAGCATTTGGAGAAGCAGTACCCGAAACTTCACGGGTGGTGCAGAGACATGAACAAGAAGCCCAGGCGTTAGAAAATATTCGAGGCGCACATGTACTGCTGGTCGAAGATAATGAGATCAACCAGCAGGTGGCCAGGGAAATTCTTGAGGGCGTCGGTTTGAATGTCGCCCTGGCCACCAATGGACAGGAGGCCGTCAACGCCGTAAAGGAAAGCAATTATGACGCGGTACTCATGGATGTGCAGATGCCGGTGATGGATGGGTATCAAGCCACTCGCAAAATACGCGAGTGGGAGCTCAAAGCTCAAAGCTCAAAGCTCAAAGCGACGGAACCAAAAGACAAAAATCAAGACTCAGCACTCAGTCCTCAGTCCTCAGAACTTCCAATTATCGCTATGACTGCGCATGCCATGGCCGGTGACGAGGATAAAAGTTTGCAGGCCGGCATGAATGGCCATGTCACCAAACCGATTGATCCGGATCAGCTTTTTGCCACCCTGCAGAAATGGATCAAGCCGGTTACAGAGCGGGCCGTCGTCCAAGAACCGCCAGTACATGAGGTACCGCCTGAACCTGATCAGGCAGTGCCGGACGAAGCGGAACTGCCCGAATCTTTGCGGGGATTTGATCTGGCAGATGGATTAAAGCGCTTGCAAGGTAACAAAAAGCTTTATCGGAAGTTGCTTTTAAGTTTTGCTACAGACTACTGCGAGGTAGCAAATGAAATCCGTGAGGCGCTTGAGGCAGAAGATTTTGAGCGCGCCCACAGCCTGGTCCACAATCTCAAAGGATTGGCCGGTAATCTTTCGGCCACAAACCTGCAGGCAGCCGCGGTAAATATGGAAAAACTTGTCAAAGGCGTTGACAAAAAAGCCCCGTCATCCAAGCAGCTGAATTTGAGACTCTCGGAGCTTGAAACTGTTCTTAATCAAGCCCTGGAATCGGTTCAAAGCCTTGGTGTATCCGCTGAAGAAAACATCTGTAAACTATCCGATGAAGAGATTACAGCTATCCCAGCTGAATTCGCACAGGATATTGCCGAACGCATTCGTAATGCGGCTGAAATGGGTGATGTCACAACCCTAAATGCCATCGCGGAGGAGATTAAGACACACTCGGATTCCTGTGTACCCCTCAGCAAACAGATTGTTCAAATGGCGGAAGACTTCGACCTGGATGGTATCCAAAAATTAGCGGATGCATTAGATGCAGGCTAAAAATTCAAATATTCTGGAATCTCTTGCAGGTCACATTTTTAATTTCGCTTTAACAGATTCAACTTTTCCTTTTAAGCGGCCGGAAGGTCCTTTGCGGTAGTCGGCTTTTAGTCCCAGATATACCCGGTCGCTGTCTTTTTGAAGCTCCTGGAAGCATTGATCCACCAGTTTCATCACTTCACTCCATTCACCTTCAACACAGGTGCCCATGGGACCCAGCTCATAGGGCAACCCGCTCTCTTGAATCAGGTTAATTGCTCGGGCGACATACGGGCTAAGGCTTTCGCCCTTATCCAGTGGAAATGTTGAAAATTCGACGATCACGCTCATGGCAACCTCCTTATCTTTATTGAGACCGAAACGGCAGCCACGGAGGGCTGCCCTACGCCGCAAACCAGCGTCCAGAGGCCAGCGACCAGAAGCCAGCAGCCGGCAAGATTGACAGGTTTGTCTTATTTCTTTATACTTCTCACCTTTTAAAGTGGTTGTCAAAAAAACGTTACAGTCTTCAAATGTTTTTTCTACAACCCCTTATGCCGCAATTCCTTTATTCGGAATATTTGATGGAAAGCGGCAAAAATACATTTTAGGGAAGCTGTCAATAATATCTCTTTCCCAATCTCTGGCCTCGAGGAGGAACCATGCTACAGGTGGCGCCTAAAAACTATCAGATCCATCTCATTCCCGACCTTGATAATTTTACGTTTGCAGGAAATGTAACGCTAATAGTCGAAGCCAAAACAGCCATTGAAGAACTGTGTTTGAACATCCTCGAGCTTACCATTTTTAACTGTGCTGTCGAACTGAATGCTGATTTCGTCGAATGTGTCTTCGAAACGGATACTGAAAAAGAAGAATTGAAGATTCTGCTTCCCCAAAAAATAGACGGCGACATCCGCATCACGATCCGCTACGAGGGAATGATCAACGATAAAATGGCCGGTTTTTATCGAAGTCAATATGTCAGTTCCGAAAAAACGAAACATATCGCCGTGACCCAATTTGAAGAAAGTGATGCCAGAAGAGCTTTTCCGTGTATGGATCACCCCGCAAAAAAGGCGACTTTCGATATTATAATGGACGTCGACAAAGACCTGGTTGCCATATCCAACAGTGCCATATCCGAAGAGACGCAATTAGATAACGGGAAAAAACGCGTAAGATTCGAACAAACCCCCAAAATGTCCACGTATCTGGTATTCTTTGGGGTCGGAGAGTTTGAGTTTACCCGGGACGCAATAGATCCCCGGGTTCGGGCAGTCACCCTGCCCGGAATGAAATCCTATGCAAAGTTCGGCCTCGAGTTTGGCCGCAAATCCCTGGCGTTTAGCGAGGCCTATTACGGCATCCCCTATCCGCTTCCAAAGATGGATCTAATTGCGATTCCCGACTTTGCATTCGGCGCCATGGAAAACTGGGGTGCCATTACATTTCGTGAAAATCTGCTGCTGCATTATCCCGATATCACATCTAAATCCGGTGAAGAAAGAATAGGGGAAGTCATCGCCCACGAAATCGCCCACCAATGGTTCGGCAATCTGGTAACGCCCTCGGACTGGAAATATCTGTGGCTAAACGAAAGCTTTGCGACCTATTTCGGATACGGAGTCGTCGATCACTATTACCCGCACTGGGAAACCTGGCAGCAATTTCTTTATGGGCAAACAGCAAGCGCAATGGCCAGGGATGCACTCCTGGAAAATTTTGCCATCGAGATTCCGGGGGGCGAACATGTCGTTATTAACGTCAGTACGGCTCCGATTATCTACAGCAAAGGCGGTAGTATCTTGAGGCAAATCGAAGGATACATCGGCGCAGACAACTTTCAAAAAGGGCTGCAGCATTACCTGAAAACCTACGCGTACGACAATGCCGCCAGTCAGCATCTTTGGGATTCCTTTGAGAAAGCATCTGAACAGCCGATCGGCAAAATGATGAAAAGCTGGATCGAACAGGCCGGATTCCCGATGATTTCGGTTAGAAAGAAGGAAAACAAACTGGAATTGACCCAAAAACGGTTCACGTTTCTAACAAATGATTCCGATCAAACCTGGTTGGTGCCCGTCACCGTTTGCTTTTTCTCGGACACCGCAGCGATTGAGCCAATGACCGTTCTGATGGACGGCTCCAAACACGAAATTGAAATTCCGGAACATACGAATGCTTATAAGGTCAATGATAAACAGACCGGTTTCTATATCGTCAACTACCAGGACGCAGAGAACCTGGATGCACTCGGCCGACGGGTACATGATCAAGCGCTGCCGCCCGAAGATCGCTGGGGGCTGCAAAACGATATGTATTCATTGTGCAAAAATGGAACAATTTCGATTAGCGATTATTTGAAATTTCTTGTCTGTTACGAAAATGAGGATGCGTTTCTGCCGCTGATCAGTATCTCAAATAATCTGCAGCATGCATCTCTGGTGATGGGCGGCACCACCAAAGAAAAAATATCGGCGCTGGTTCGACCCTGGTTTGAAAAGGTACTTAACCATATCGGCTACGAACCGGCACCCGCTGAAAAACATACCACATCCATCCTGCGGGAACAGTTGATATGGCATGCAGTACTCAGTGGCTCCGAAAAAGCAGCCGACTTTGCCCGCAAACAATTTTCAGGTTTGATGCAGGGCAAGGCGGTACATCCGGACATCATGAAAAGTGTGCTGCAGGTCGGCGCATTTAGCGGCAATGAAGAGACCTTCGAGTGGCTCAACCGGCGGTTTCAGTCATCTAAGGTCGAACACGAACGCATGAATATCCTGATTGCGCTGGGCTGTTTTAAGGAAAAAGCCCACCTGCAAAAATCCCAGCAGTATATTTTGAAGGAAGTGCCGGCCCGCAATAAATTCATACCGGTTGTTGCCATGGCCGCCAATCCATATGCGATCCCTCTGTTGTGGGACTGGTATGTGTCCAACCTGGATCAAATCGAGCAATTTCACCCCATGCTGTATGAACGGGTTGTTGCGGCGATTGTGCCGGTGGCCGGGATCGAAAACCCCCAAGAAGTGCAAGAATTTTTTGAAGATTACATGCAAAAGACCGCCAAAGCCAAAGATGTGATCAAGCTGAGTTTAGAAAGATTAGAGATAAACCTGCGCATGCGCAACGCGGAATGATTGACATCTTTTTTATAAATTAGCCACAGACCCACACAGACTCACACGGACCTTTTGTTCGGCCGACATTAGCCGAACAAAAACTGTCATCCCGCTGTGCGGGATAAAAAATACGTGCTAATTTAGAGCAAATCTCCGGATGAAACAATATTATCTGATACGTTTGTTATACAAATTTTTAACTGTCTGTGTATGTCCGTGTGAGTCCGTGGCCAATTATCATTAGCTCAATCCGAAGCCCATGCCGGCATACTCCCTGAGACTGGTTTTGGCCTCTTCTAAAGTTTGGCCCAGCTTCCAGGGCTCCATAAAACCCTCCAGCATCATTTTCCAGCCCTCTTCATCTTGAAATATCGTGGCTTCTTCACAGGACACCCCGCAGCCTTCCTCACCGAGTACATCCATCAACGCCTCTAATATTTCTTCGCGGTCGCCCATGATCAACTCCTGTAATTGTTTGTCGTTGTCAGGTTAAATATGACAGAATTCCTCAACTTTAGGCATTTTAGCTCATTTTAGACATTTTAGGCATTTCTAACTTTAGAGCACCTTCAAAACTTCTTTTATCTGTCTTCCAAGATGAACTGCTAATTTTGAGATAACTCATAAACTAGCAATAAGCACTGGAAGGGATCTGTCAATTGAATATTTAATAATTATATTTAATATCAGATAGTTAATAAGATAATTCGGGAAGCCAGTTGGTATCGGTTTAAATGAATGGGGTATATAAAACCGTAAAATAAAGTGTTTACCCCATTAACAAGGGGGTTCTTTTGTATTAAACAATTTGAAAGCTTAAAACTTTAGCCGGGTAAATTTCATACGAGCTTGACAAGCAGAGTTCATTTTTCCTATAAAAGTTATCATGTAATTTATGCCTGATGTGTGATTAAGATGCTTAGCAACTGATATGCCGCATAAATGATCAGAAGTGCTTTTGGAATTCTCTAAATAAAAGCGATTTTTTCACCACCCTGTCCTTCTTTTTCAGCTCCAGGAGACCGTATTTGAAATGAATCGGCGAACCTTCCTCAAAATTGCAGGTATGGGCAGCATTTCCCTGGCAGCCGGCTGCAATCCTCCTGAAAAAAATCTGTTTTCCCTGGTCCACGCGCCTGACGACATGGTGACCGGAAAAGCGACCTGGTACGCATCGACATGTCGCGAATGTCCGGCCGGTTGCGGTATTCTTTCCAAAAACCGGGAAGGACGCATCATAAAGATTGAAGGCAACCCCCTGCATCCCATCAACAAAGGCAAGATCTGCATGCGGGGTCAGGCTGCCGTACAGGCCATCTATAACCCCGACCGGATCAAAACACCACTGCTGAAGGAAAAAGACAGGTGGCAACCGATTTCGTTTTCAAAAGCCCAGGCCCTGTTAAAGTACAAAACGCATGATGCGTCTCAAAAAGGTCCTGAACGGATCCGCATGCTGACAGAGGTCATCGGAGAAAGCCTGCTGGCACTTTTTGGGGATGCTTTCAATAGCTGGAACGCTCAGGGTCCTTTGGTATTTGAACCCTTTGCCTATGAATCCTTGAAATCAGCTAATGAAAAAGTTTTCGGGCGTAACGAGCTGGCTTCCTATCGTATGGAAGAGGCCGACGTCCTGGTCTCTTTTGGAGCCGATTTTCTGGAAACCTGGTTATCTCCTGTTGAATATGCCTCAAAATTTAAGAGCATGCACGCCCTCAAGCAGAGTCAAAAAGCGCCGTTTTTCCATATAAGCCCTGTTCAATCCCTGACCGGTGCGAATGCGGACTACTGGATGGCATGCAAGCCCGGCAGCGAATCCATCGTGGCGCTCGGACTGGTTCGTCAGGCACTTGATATTCGTAAGGGCAAAAAATTGCCATGGTCTTTCCGCAAACCAATTCTTAAAGCCACGGCACCTTACACCCAGGATCGGGTGCTGGAATCATCCGGTCTTTCTTTAGAAATTTATGAAAAACTCATTATCCAGCTGATGGGTGCCGACAAACCCCTGGTACTGGGGACCGGCACGGGCGCCGGCGATTTAAACGGCCTGCAAACCAATATTGCGGTGAATTTGTTAAACCTGCTCCTGGACCCGGATTTAAAGCTGCTGGATTTCAACAATCGGCACCGCGTGGAAATTGCAGCCCGACGTTCTGAAGTGCTGCAATTTTTTGATCGCCTGCAAGCGGATTCGGTTGACGTGTTGATACTAAACAATGTCAATCCGGCTTTTAGTTTAGCGCCCAAGGACGGGGTAAAAAAAGCTTTGGAACAAGACGATCTGTTTGTGGTCAGCTTCAGCAATTTCATGGATGAAACCTCACAGATGGCCGATCTGATTTTTCCGGTCAGCCTGCCTCTGGAAACCTGGGATGAATACGGCGGCTGGCAATCGATCAATTCAACCCTGCAACCGGCCATGGGCAAGTTAACCCGGGCGCCCCATATCGGCGATGTGATCCTGAAGGCGGCTTTTGGAAACGAGAAACCCGCGGATAATTATAAAACCTTTCTGTTTTCCAGGCTCGTATCGGACCAAAAAATTACCGATAACTTCGGTTGGGTACAGTTACTCCAAACGGGCGGTGGATTTGTCCCCACGGAAAAATCCGCTAAGCCGCAGTTCAAACTGGCGCCTAAAAAAATAACGGATATATTATCGAAAGCGGTGCAACCTTCCAAATCGGATCTCGTATTCACGGCCCTGCCATCCATTCGGTTTTTTGACGGCCGCGGCGCCAACAAACCCTGGTTATGTGAAATTCCGGATCCCCTGTCCCGTGTGGCCTGGCAAAGTCCTGTCAGCATGCATCCTGATACGGCCAAAAGTCACAACATCTCCCAGGAAGACATCATCCAGATTGAATCGCAATGGGGCCGCCTGGAGGCGCCGGTTTATGTAAACCAATTTGTACATCCGGGTTTGCTGGTCATGAGCATAGGACAGGGTCACCAAACCTTTGGACGCTATGCGAAAAATAAAGGCACAAATCCTTCCGCCATATTGTCACCTGATGCGGATCAGGATTCAAATGGCCCTATTTTTTCGGCAGATAATATTAAAATACTTCGGACCGGCCGAACATTGAAACTGGCCAACATGTACGGCAGCCGAACCCAGCACGAACGAACATTTGCGCTGAACGTCGGCCTAACGGAATTAAACCAGGGTCAATTACCCAAAAGAACCGGCCTGACCATGGAAGATTTCCCCCTGACGCTGCCGTTACCCGAAGGATATGACCCCAAGCGCGATTTTTATCCTCCCCATGATCACGAGAAATACCGCTGGGCAATGGTGGTCGATCTTGATCGCTGTATCGGATGCGGCGCCTGCTCGGCCGCATGTTACGCCGAAAATAATATCGGCATTGTGGGTGAAGATCGGATTATCGAAGGACGCGAGATGACCTGGCTGAGCATCGAGCGCTATCAGGATCCGAAACAAAAGCAAAAGGTAGCTTTTTTACCCATGTTGTGTCAGCACTGTGACAATGCCCCCTGCGAATCAGTCTGCCCGGTATATGCGCCGCATCATTCTAAAGAAGGCATCAACAACCAGATTTACAACCGTTGTATCGGAACACGGTTTTGCGTACAGAATTGCCCTTACAAAGTGAGGCGATTCAACTGGTTCGACTGGCCGTGGCCGGAGCCCATGAATGTGCAGCTCAATCCCGATGTCACCGTCCGCAGCAAGGGTGTCATGGAAAAATGTTCCTTCTGTATTCAACGCATCAAGGTCGCACACAGCAACGCCAAGAACGAAAAACGCATGATTCGCGACGGTGAGGTCATCCCGGCCTGCGTGCAAACCTGCCCGACCGATGCCCTGGTCTTTGGCAGTTTGATGGACGAACAAAGTCGCGTCAGAAAGCTGGTGGATGATCCCCGCGCCTACCAGGCCTTGGGTTATTTGAATACTAAACCGGCGGTGATTTACCTGAAAAAAGTTTTACAGGAATCGTAGGTGAACCACAAAGTCACAAAGGACACAAAGAACAAAAGCAATTTGCTGTCAAAAAAAATTATCGGAGCAGCTATTGAAGTACATAAACACTTAGGACCCGGCCTTCTTGAGTCTGCTTACGAACAGGCCCTTTGTTGTGAACTATCGCTTCGGAATATTGATTTTGAACGTCAAAAGCATTTACCGGCTGATTATAAAGGAATTAATTTAGATTGCGGCTACCGAATAGACCTTTTAGTTGATGACCTCGTAATTGTTGAACTGAAGGCTGTTGTGAAACTAGATCCTTTATTTGAAGCTCAACTCCTAACTTATCTAAAACTATCCCAACTGTGGTTGGGGATGTTACTCAATTTTAATGTACCTGTGATGAAACAGGGTATTAAACGAATTGTGAATGGATAAAAATTTTGTGAACTTTGTGCCTTTGTGGTTAATAAAGAAAGCTGAGATATGCCGCAACTGACTTACGCGAGTATTGATCAAACGGTACTGAACACCCTGGGTCCGCCTAAAAGATACTACTGGGCAATCGTAGCCGTTTTGTTTTTGGGGGTACTCATCGGCGCCGCCTGCTGGATTTATCAGATTTTTGTCGGCATTGGGGCGGGCGGTCAAAACAATCCGGTGGGCTGGGGCACTTATCTGATCAACTTTGTCTTCTGGGTGGGAATTGCCCATTCGGGCACGCTGATCTCGGCCATTTTACACCTGTTTCGCGCCGGATGGCGCAACCCCATTGCCCGGGCGGCTGAAACCATGACCGTTTTTGCGGTTTGCATTGCCGGGCTTTTTCCCTTTATCCATCTGGGACGTGTCTGGATGGTCTATTATATGCTGCCCATCCCCAATCAGCGGCTGCTGTGGCCCAATTTTCTATCACCGCTGATGTTTGATGTGATTGCTATCAGCACCTATCTGGCCGTCAGCAGCCTGTTCTGGTACACCGGTCTGCTGCCGGATCTGGCGGCCGTCAGAGATCGGTCCCGGGGCACCCGCAAAAAAATCTTTAACATCCTGGCGCTGGGATGGACCGGCGCCCATGAGCAGTGGCGTCATTATACCCGCGGCTATCTGTTTTTTGCCGCCCTGGCGACTCCCCTGGTGATTTCGGTGCACAGTGTCGTGTCCTGGGATTTTGCGCTGGGCATCGCACCCGGCTGGCATACCACCATTTTTGCACCTTACTTTGTGGCCGGTGCCATCCATTCCGGCCTGGCCATGGTGCTGACGCTGATGATTCCTTTGCGCAAAATTTTTAATTACCAAAAAATCATTACCAGGGAAGTCCTTGAAAATGTGGCCAAGACCATCGTTTTCACCGGCTTGATTGTCGGCTTTGCCTACACCACCGAATTTTTCATTGCCTGGTACAGCCAGAATTCGATTGAAATCGAACAATTTCGCTGGCGGGCATTGGGTGATTATCGCTGGGGCTTTTACTTCATGGTATTGTGCAACACCTTGATTCCGCTGCTGTTCCTGTTTAAAAAAATACGAACGACCGTCGCAACCCTCTTTATCATTTCGCTGATCGTCAATTTTGGGATGTGGTGGGAACGATTTGTCATCATCGTTGGTGGTGTGGCGCGCGGCTTTTCACCGCATGCATGGGGATTATACGCGCCCTCTATGATCGAGTATGGCATCATGCTGGGTAGTTTTTGCCTGTTTTTCTTCTTCTTTCTGTTGTTTGCCAAGCATCTGCCGTCGGTTTCGATGACAGAGATGAAAGAAACCCTCGAACATGGAGGCGGCCATGCAGGGTAAAAAATACATTATGGGGCTTTTTAAAGATGAAGACCAGGTGGTTTCAACGCTGGCTGCGCTTAAAGAATCCGCCTATAAATTTAAGCGCGTGCATAGCCCGATTCCGAGCCATAAGATTATGGCCGCCCTGGACTTAAAAAAAAGCAAGGTCGGCTGGTTTACCCTGGTCGGCGGCATTCTGGGGCTCATCAGCGGATTCGCCCTGGCCATCTTTTGTGCTGTTCAGTGGAATTTAATTGTCAGCGGAAAACCGGTCATATCGCTGATCCCGTTTTTTATTGTTGGCTTTGAATTTACCATCCTCTTTGCCGTTTTTGGCAATGTGATCGGCCTGCTCACGCAGACGCGATTGCCCAACTATAAGGGAATGAAATACTACGACCCGCGCTGCTCGGGTGAGCATTTCGGCGTGCTGGCAGCCTGTGATCCAACGCAGCAGGATGGCTTGAAAGAATTTTTTCAGCAAAACGGTGGGGAAGTAAAGGTATTTGATTAAACGTTTTATTGGTTTGATTGGTTTTATTGGTTCGATTGGTTCGCCACATTTTCTGTATTCTAACCAATTCAACAATTGTTATGGATTAAGATGACATCCAACGAAACCAACACCGAAAAGCCAAACAAATCACCCGTAGGCTGGGTGTTTGTTGTCCTGATCATCATCGGACTGGCGGCTTTCATCTACGGCATTTTAAGCCCTCATCCGGAAAAAGCCTGGCAGGCCTATTTAATTAACTTTCTACTGTGGTCTGCGATCGCCCAGGGAGCGGTTCTCTTTTCAGCGGTGATGCATATGACCAAGGCCCGCTGGAGTGGACCGCTATCCGCATTATCGGAATCCTTTGCGGCCTTTTTTCCGCTCTCATTCGTGCTGTTTCTGCTGCTATTTTTGGGACGATCCCATATCTTTCCGTGGCTGCATGCGGATCTGCACGGCAAAGAGGTCTGGCTCAATATCCCGTTTCTTTTCACACGGGATTGCATCGGCTTGCTGGTACTCTATGCGATTGGATTTGCCTATCTCTACAATGCGCTGCAGCTTAGATCTAGCGCGAATCAAGCCCAGGGCGCATTTCGGAAAATGATTCGCAAAGGCTGGATCCGCAATAACCGCAACCCCGAGCAGGTAAAGAAGAAAATGACCATCTGGGCCGGTCTGTATATTCTGGCATTTACGCTGGTACTGAGCCTGATCGGCTATGATCTGGTGATGAGCATGGACCCCCACTGGGTATCGACCCTGTTCGGAGGTTACACCTTTGTAAAAGCGTTTTATGTAGGATTGGGTGCCTTAATCATACTGGCGGCCGTCACCCGGATCAAAAAAGGTAAGGCCTCCGGTTTAGAGCCATCTCATTTTCACGATATCGGCAAACTGTTTTTTGCATTTTGCCTGCTGTGGGCCGACTTCTTCTATGTCCAGCTGACGGTCATCTGGTACGGCAATATACCTGAAGAAACCCATTATGTGATTGAGCGCACCTTAATGGTCCCCTGGAATACATTGGCCTGGACCATTTTTGGAATCTGTTTCATTATTCCGTTTGTGATTCTTTTAAATAAAAGGGTAAAATCGGCGCCGGTATTTATGGTGATTCTATGCAGCGCTATTATCATCGGATTTTGGTTTGAGCACTTGCTGCTGCTGGCGCCGGCGCTGAGCCATGAAGTAACAACGCTGTCCGTGAGCCTATCGGATGGGCTGATTTCTTTAGGCTTTTTGGGGCTTATGGTTGTGGCGGTATCTTATTTTCTGAATCGATTTCCTGAACTGACCGACATAAAAGCAGGGGAGGCGGCCTGATGGAACCGATCACCCCCACTGCATATGGCATCACATCGAAGGCTAATTTGAAGCCGGTTGTGCTGGCCATCGCCTGTTTTGTTTTCATCGGGATGTTTCTTTATTATTTTTATGCGCCGCCGGGATACAAAATCGGTCCGCAGCAACCGATTCCATTCAGTCATCAGCTGCATGCCGGCGTGAAAGAAATTCAATGCCGATTCTGTCATCCATACGTGGATTATTCCATTCATCCGGGGATCCCGCCGGTTGAAAAATGTCTCTATTGCCACAACTACATTATTCCCAAACATCCCGAGATCCTCAAGGAGCATGAATATTTTAATACCGCTACTCCGATACCCTGGGTCAAAGTCAATTATTTAGCCGAACATGTGGTCTTTAACCACCAGCGGCACATTCGAAACGAGATTGAATGCCAGGAATGCCATGGTGAGGTTGAAAAAAAAGACCGGCTCCAGGGCGTGTCATTTCAAATGGGGTTTTGTGTGGAATGCCACCGCAAAAAAGAGGCCAACATAGACTGCTGGCTGGCGTGCCATAATTAGATGATTGCGCGTTGCGAGTTGCGAGTTGCGAGTTAAGAAGAACCGAAGAAAGGCTGGACCCGCAACCCGGAACGCGAAACACGCAACACGATAAAAGGAGAATCGAAATTGTCGACTCCGCAACAAAATATAGAACCGAGCTATGCGACCGCCAAAGGCTTTTGTCTTACCGCTTCTTTTTGGATGGTGATCGCCACCCTCTATGGCTTGATCGGGGCGGTTGAATTTGTGGCCCCGGATCTGCTGGGGAACATCGCCTGGCTGGTTTTCGGCCGGATCCGTGCGGTACACACCAATTTGGCCATCTTTGGATTCGTAACCCCGGCACTGCTTGCAGTGGGTCATTTCATTGTCCCCCATTTGCTGAAAACCCAGCTGTTCAGTGAAAAACTGGGCGTGCTGACAGTGATCCTGTGGAATATTTTCACGGCCGCCATTGCCATCACACTGTCAATGGGCATGACCCAGGGCAGAGAATATGCCGAAGCCATCTGGCCGATTGATATTGCGGTGGCGATTGCATTTGCGTTGATGTTTGTCAACATGCTAATGACCATTCGGCGCCGGCAGGAACCGATTTTATATGTATCGGTCTGGTACATCACCGCCGCCATAATCCTGAGCCTGATCGTTTATGCTATCGGCAATGTGATCTGGGTGCCCGGAACAGGGTCTTTAACCGGGATTCCCGATGCGGTTGTCCTGTGGTTTTACGGACACAATGTCCTGGGTCTGCTTTTGACCCCCCTGGCGGTTGGAATCGCTTACTATGTTATCCCCAGTGCCACGCGAAATCCACTATACAGCCACACACTTTCCCTGGTGGGGTTTTGGACCATCCTGGTACTTTACTCTCACATCGGAACGCACCATCTGATTCAGGTCCCGGCCCCCACCTGGCTCAAAGTCGTCTCCATTACCGGCAGTATCGGTATGATTATTCCGGTAATGGTGGTTCTGATCAATCTGTGGTTTACCGCCAAAGGCAAAGTAGCCGTCATCCATGAAAACATTGGCGCTAAATTCGTTTTTGCCGGCACCGTTATTTACCTGTTCACCTGTATCCAGGGACCGTTGCAGTCATTGCCCCAGGTGCAGCGGCTGACCCACTTCAGCAACTGGGTGGTGGCCCATGCCCACATGGGGGTCCTGGGATTTTCAGGCATGATTGCGCTGGGCGGCATTTATTTTATGCTGCCCAAAATAACCGGCAAACCCATATTCAGCCGAACGCTGGCCGACTTTCAGTACTGGCTGATCCTGCTTGGCATGGCCGGCTTTATGGTGGTGCTCACGATGGCCGGACTGGTCCAGGGCCATGGCTGGGCGAATGGCGAAACCGTTTATCGTATGCTGCCCCAGATTCATCATTACAATATTGTTCGCGCCGGTGTCGGGATGTTTATCGTTAGCGGCGCAATTATCGGTATGTACAACATCACCAGAACCATTTTTTATAAACCGGGAGAAACCGCATGAAGCTGAAAATGACGCCGGCGGTTGTTGTTTTTGGCGGAATTTTTATTTTAGCTGTCATCGTTTTTGCAGTGGTTTACTGGCCATGGGTAACCAAGGTTGAAGCGCCTTCGGAAATATTTCGAATGCGAAGCGCTGAAGAAGCTGAAGGCCGCAAAATCTATATCGCCAACGGGTGCCAGTACTGCCACAGCCAATCGGTAAGGCATGTCGATTGGGGTCTGGGAGCCGAACGCATTGCCCAGGCCGGCGATTATATTGCCGACCGGCCGATTTTACTGGGCTCCGAACGCACCGGACCCGACCTCTCCCAGGCCGGCGGCGAACATCCGGACGACTGGCACATCGCTCACTTTATTAACCCGCGTTTTACGCGGCCCAACTCCATCATGCCCCCCTGGAAATTTTTAGAGATGGACAAGCTTAAGACCCTGACCCGCTACATACAGGGATTGGGATTTAAAATGGCCGATACGCGCATGGAGCGGCAGACCTTCTGGAAGGCCGAATCCATCAAGGCTTATGAAGCCGGACCTGATAAAAATGTAGAATGGCTCCACGCCGAAGTACCCGAAGGCTGGCGCAATGTCCCCAATCCATACCCTACAACCGAAGCCGGGCTGGCCAGGGGGCAAAGAATTTATCAGGATTTTTGTCTGGGCTGCCACGGGCCGGTAGGCGACGGCATGGGCCCGGCCCAGCCGTGGATTTATCCGCCGCCCTTGAATTTCACCATATTAAAGGGCCGCGGTGCCAGCGGCGGCATCCTGTATTACCAGATCATGAACGGCATCACCGGGACCGCCATGCCGTATTTTAAACGTGATTTGGAATCACAGAAAATCTGGGAAGTCGGCAATTATGTAGCAGTTTACTTTATCGGTGAAAGCGATGCCAACCAGGAGCCCAGAGGCATCGATGCGTCCTGGGAACCATAGTCGGGTTGCGGGTTCCGGGTTTAAACGCAACGCGCAATGCGGAGCCCGCAACACGTAACTCGCAACACGTAACTCGTAACTCGTAACTCGTTTTTAACATGTACTATTTCTTTTTTATCATCATTATTTTTTCCGGCCTATTCTTTGGAATTGTTGTCTTTTTATGGGCCCTTAAAAGCGGTCAGTTTAAAGAACAACAGCGCGCAAGGTATTTGCCGCTTGAAGATGAGCCGCAGGAGCCGAATGAGGTTGTATCCCGTTCCAGTAAGCTGCAGGCCTACGTTTTATTTTGTATTTTAATATTCGGCCTGCTGGCCAGCGTGTCGGTTGTTGTCTATGCATTTATAATTTAGTTTTAGAGCGCAATCGGTGAAGTACTTGGTTGGGTTTAGGTAAGTCGTCCACGGCCACCGTTTTTCGGGTTCAGGGTTCAGAGGTTCTGGGTTTTGATCAAATCGCAGCGTTGATTTAAGAACACGAAAAGCAAGACGCATGGGTGAAAATAGAAAGATTTGATAATATTACCGGATAATAACCCTGAACGGTGAACGCAGAACCTTTGAACCTCCATAACGGGAGATCATCGCCATGAGATATTTCGAACTGCTGGCATTTCAGCATGTCGTCCTTTTTGTTTTTCCGGCACTGATATTCATGATCCTGCTATATCTGGGACTATCCCATTCACATTTTCAGGGGAAAAATGCAGAAAAAAGAAAAAGGACCATCGTACATCGCTACCCCGCAGATCTGGAATCAAGAAATTCTCCCTTTCCGCTCATCCTGTTTTTAATTATTGCCGGATTTCTAATATGGACGATCAGTTACACTCTTTTAACCGGGATATTAGAGGTGCAGATATAAATGAAAGCATCAAATGAATCCGTGGGTGCCGCCTGGGTTTTTATTTTTATCCTGGCGCTGTTATTCGCTATCCAGAGTTTCCTGGCCTATAAAGTCATTGGCGATGCCGGCCAACCCTCCTGGAGTTACGGCGCCGTCCGTGATGTTCCGGGCGAATCACCGCATGCCATTTATCCAACAGTCCCTTATCCGCAACATGTAAAAGGTGCGAAGGGGGAATAGATGAAAAAAGTTCTATTGATATTAATCGCAACCGGGGTTGCCATTTATGCGGCCTATGAAGCCCTGATGTTTTACGATAACGAATTTATATACGGTCGAATGCGCGAAACCCCGGTTGTCAGACCCCATGAAGAGCCCCTTTTGATCATGGAAGCCGGAGTCGTGCCCTTTTCAGGTGGTGAAATGAATCTCCGGACTCAGCAGCCCGATGATTTAAAGTCCCCCCTGGAAATGAAAAATCCTGAGACCATCAAACTCGGCCAGGCCGTTTACTTCAACTTCTGTGCCCAGTGCCACGGCAAAAACCATGATGGAAACGGCACCGTGGGACAGAGTTTTTACCCCCTTCCCACCGACCTGCAAAGCCCGAAAGTTCAAGCCGAGTCCGAAGGTAATATCTTCTGGGATATCAGCTATGGTCTTCCGGAAGGCAAGGGGCGCCAGCCGGCCCTGGCGACCACTATTAATGTTATGGACCGCTGGCGTGTGGTCGCGTATGTCAAATCCCTCGGGGTCCGGGAGTAAGGTTCCTTAAACACTTCCTGGTTTCAGGTGTCAGTATTCAGCATTCGACGATCAGAGATGTCAGCGCTTCGGAATCTGACATCTGACACCTGAACACTGAAACCTTAATTTTGGACACCTGAGACTTGGGTAACCAACACTCCATGATTAATAACCCCAAACAACCGCCCACCCCCCAAACCTGCGACCTGTGCGGTCTGCCATTACACCATGGGACAGTTACCGCGGAATTTTCAGAAACCACTTATTCTTTCTGTTGTCTCGGTTGCCGGCAGGTTTTTAATATTCTTATAGCGGCAACCGATTCCGCAAACCCGGCAGCGTTCAAAAAAACCGATCTTTTCAAACAATGCCTGGAAAGGGGCATCATCCCTGCATCTGAGGCCGAGCTTGCCGACCGATCCCGGATCACCGCTACCGGAGATATCGTTTCAACGGAGCGCTCATCTGCCGATCCGGTGCAAACCATAGCCGACCCGATGTCGTCGCAATTCCTTCAGCTGACCCTCAGAATCAGCAATATGTGGTGTCCGGCCTGTGCCTGGCTGATTGATGAAACCTTAAAAAAAGCACCGGGCGTTAGCCAATCGCGCTGTAATTTTTCAACCGACCGGCTGCATCTCACCTACAAACCCACCACAACGTCTCCGGATCGGATTATTGCCGCCATTAATAAATTGGGTTACCGGGCAGCCGTACCCGGCGAAACGCGTGAAGCTGTCGAACGCAAAAAAGAGTTTTTCCGGTTCGCAGTCTGCGCATTTCTGACAGCCAACGTGATGATGGTTTCGTTTGCGCTTTACTCGGGCTTTTTTACAGAGCTGACCGCCGATACGATTACCAAACTCTCCTGGCCGGCATTTATCATGGCCGGAACCGTTCTAATTTACGGTGGACATGAATTTTATAAAAAAGCATGGGCCGGGATCATAAACACTGCTTTCAGCATGGAAACGTTAATCATCATCGGTGCGTTAAGCGCTTATTTTTACAGCACCTATAATCTTTTTACGGGGAGCATCCACTTATACTATGACACCGCTTCGATGCTGATCACCCTTGTGCTGCTGGGCAAAACACTGGAACGCCGTGCGAAAGGAAAAGTTTTAGCCGATCTGGAGAATTTCTTTGCATTGATACCCACCAAGGTCAGAATATGCACTGACAATTTCCCCGACGGCCGTTATGTTGCCATGGGGCAACTGGCAGAAGGCGACATCTTTCGGGTAACGGATACAGAGCTTGTACCGGCAGACGGCCGTATCGTGACCGGCAACGGTGCTGTGGAAGAATCTTCACTGACCGGCGAACCCTTACCCATCACCAAAAAGCCCGGTGACTTTATCAGAAGCGGTGCCCGGGTCCTGCAGGGCAGTTTTAAAATCAAGGCCGCAAAGGTCGCCAATGACTCCACCCTCGGCCAGATGATGCAGGTCATCGAAAAGACCTTGCTGACCAAATTGCCCATCGAGGGCAGAACCGATGTTATTTTGCAATGGTTCGTTCCCGTCATCCTGTTGCTGGCCGCAGTCACCGGCATGACGTGCCGGTTTATGGGATTATCACTGGAAACATCGATCCTGCGGGCCGTAACCGTGATGGTTATCTCCTGTCCCTGCGCTCTGGGAATTGCCATCCCCCTGGCCCGGGTGGCCGGCATATCCATTGCCGGTAAAAAGGGCATCCTGGTGCGGAATTTTTCGGCATTCGAAATGGCCAGCCGGATTACAGCAATTGTTTTTGACAAAACCGGTACCATCACGCGCGGTAACTGGAACCTGCAAAAAATCATTGCGCTTGCGCCTTTTGACGAAGACCGGGCCCTTGAGCTCGCAGCGGGGCTGGAACAAGATTCAGATCATTTTATCGGACGGGAAATTCTGCAGCAGGCACAAAAGCGAGATATTGAGCCCGCAAGCATCGACGAGATCCAATCGGAAAAAAATGGTGTTAGCGGCCGCTTTGACGGTGAAATTGTAAAGATCGGATCGGCGAGCTTTCTGAAAAGCACGCCTCTAAATTTCAAGCAACTGTCTGAACCCGACGACTTACAGCTGGGATCAACATACTCGTATGTATATTTGCGCGTCGGAGAGCGGCCCGCCGCTGTCTTTGTTTTCGGAGACAGCATTCGAAACGGTGCCAGCGCAACCGTTGAAAAATTGCTTCA
>Ga0255055_10000188_pt1 | contig 46492 bp, 38 predicted proteins | sample JV7_2_27_MG_FD_188633 | JGI IMG/M metagenome (GOLD analysis project Ga0255055, IMG submission 188633) | Seawater microbial communities from Jervis Inlet, British Columbia, Canada - JV7_2_27 | ecosystem: Environmental > Aquatic > Marine > Inlet | place: Canada: British Columbia | collected... | reverse complement strand
GCAAATATGACCAAAACTTATTTAGCATTGAAGTCGTAAAGCCGCTGATCAAAATATTGGACCAATATGGAATTAAGGCCGTTTTTTTTGCTTCTGTTTTTGAATATTGTCGCTGGAACAATAAAAGCGTTGCTGAGGTCTTGAAGTACATCGACTCAAAAAATCATGACATCCAACTGCATACTCACCCTTACTGGTGTTATGACCGCCAGCATATGTGGCAGTATTCGCTGGATGATCAAATTAGGATATTAAAATATGGTCGGCAATTATTTAAGGAATTTCTAGGCAGATATCCAATCGCGCATCGCGCGGGTGCTTATGGCCTCAACAGCGATACGATAGAAGCGCTTCGCCAAAATAACATATTTATCGATTCATCCATGTTCCACCGTCACCGGAACTGTCAGCAAACATGGAGCAGAAACAGAGTCGTCAAACACAATGGCATTATAGAGATCCCGGTTACCGGCTTTTATCGGGACTATTATTTCGATCTTAAATTTATCAGAGCAAGGTATCGCCGAAGATTTATCAAAACCGATCTTGACTGGTGCTCCGTGGACGAACTATTGGATTTTGTCGAACATGCAAAACAATATAATACCAGAGTGATAAATCTATTTATGCATAGCTATTCTATTTTAAAACCGGATCGCACCTACAGCCATTTCTTTCCTAATGATCTTTTTAAAAAGAAACTGAATTGCTTGCTCGAACGATTTTGCCGGGATGCGGCCCTTCGATTCATCACCTTACAGGAATTCTGGGATTTATACCAAAAGGACCCGAACCTATTTTCAGGAAGTGACCACGTACCCGTTTTTCGGCCCCATTAATTGATTTTATGTCGAATAATTCTTCGTATAAAAGCAATGCAATCAACACAAAGACTGTCGCAGAGCAGGATATTTGGGTTCCGCTTTTAAAATTAGATCAATGGATTGAACACAATGGATGGGCAGGCTATGATCCATACGATATTAAGGGCACTCCTTTATTCCTTTATCTGTTGGCCTTGACACCCAAGTCTCCTTTCCCGTTAAGGGCCATTCGGGCCATGTTGGTCCATACTGAAAAATGGAAGCCCTGGATGTTGCGTAGATTGTTTAGAATAAAGAAACAAATAAACGCCAAGGCGATGGGATTGTTTGCTAAGAGTTTTTTAAACCTTTTTTCCATAACCAAAGACAAGCGCTTCAAGGAAAAAGCACTTGAATGCTTAAAGTGGGTTGAAAACAATGCCTCACAAGGGTTTAGCGGGTTTTGTTGGGGTTATCCATTCGATTGGCAGTCTGATATTTTAATACCCCGAACCACACCTTCGGCGGTTGTCAGCTGCACGGTCGGCGATGCGTTCTGGTCGGCCTATAAAATATTAGGAGACAGTCGCTATCTGAATGTTTGTAAAAGTATCTGTGAGTTTTTTATCAAAGATTTGAAAATTGATACGATCGATCCAGATTGTATTTGCTTTAGTTATACCCCGCTAGATAATTTTCACGTGCATAATGCAAACTTGTTTGTAGCTGAATTTCTTACACGGGTCGGGAAGGAATTGAATAGAGATGACTTTTTAGAGTTCGGTCGTCGATCAGCGAATTATGCTTTGCGTGAACAAAACCCCGATGGGTCATTGTTTTACTGGGGCAATGTTCAAAACCACTTCAATCCCAATCATATTGACCATTACCACAGTGGCTTTGAGATGCGCATGTTAAACCGCTTATGGATGGTTACGGAGGATCAGCGCTATCGGGATGCCCTGGAACGGTATTACACGTTTTATCTTAAAAATCTGATTATCCAAAAAAATGGTGAGGTAATTCCCAAATACAGTCCGAGCCACGTATATCCAATAAATATCCACTGCTGTGCCGAAGCCATTCTCTGCAATGCCGCCCTGGCAAGCGAGTTTAAAGAGGCCTTTAAATTACTGCCCGGGCTATACCGGTGGATATTAAATAAAATGCAGACAAAAGCCGGATGGTATAGATATTTGATCCTGAATACGCCTATTGGTGAGCATCACATTAATATCCCCTATGTCCGTTGGGGACAGGCATGGATGTTATTGGCACTGAGCAGCTACATTAAATCGATCTACGACTGCCAAACAAGGGTGACGGGGTAAAAATGCATATCGGCATGATTTATAGCGAAAACCGTCCTTTTCCGCCTGATATAAGAATTGAAAAAGAAATCAGTTCCTTATGCAGTGCTGGACATCAAATATCCGTGCTGGCTCCGCGCGTCCCTAAAAATGCCCCGCTGGAAGAAGCTTTAGGGCCACATCAGGCAGTGGTCCGTCGAGCCACGGTTACTGAGTCGAATTTTGTTGAACGACTGTCGCAGGTTTTTCTTCTACAGTATCCTAACTGGATTGAACATCTGAAAGATTTTATTAAACGATATTCGCCGGATTTACTCCACGTCCATGATCTCTATCTTTTGCCGACAACCATCCGCGCAGGTCGGCATTATGGTTTACCTGTCATCGCTGACTTACATGAAAATATTCCGGCAGCCCGCAGGGCGTATCGCTCAGCACAAAAGCCCCTGCCCAGGCTGATCTCGGCCATAACATACAATTATCACTTGTGGCGCTGGCATGAAGCCCGGGCACTGCAACAGTGTGCTGCAATCATTGTCGTTGTTCCAGAAGCTGCCGAGCGGCTTTATAAATACGGAATAGCAAAGAAAAAGGTCATCGTCGTTTCTAATACTGAAGATGAAACTACATTTCAGACCGATCCAAAGAAGGTTGATCCGGTAATTTTGCAGAAATTTAGTTCAACTTGGGTCGCCAGTTATATCGGCGGTATCGGGCCCCATCGCGGACTGGATACCACGATTCAGGCCTTACCTGCCGCACGCGATCGAATACCAAATTTAAAATTAGTCATCATCGGCGCCGACAGTAATGAAAAACTTCAAATTCTTAAAATGTGTCGAAATTCCGGCGTAACTGATGTCGTTGAAATTATCGACTGGCAACCGTTTGAAAAGGTCGCTAGCTATATATACGCGAGTGATGTATGTTTGGTACCTCATAAAGATTTTGAACATACGCAAACGACAGTACCGCATAAGCTATTTCAGTATATGATCTGCAAAAAGCCTGTCTTGGTCAGCAATTGCCAACCGTTAGCAAGAATAGTTGAAGACACACAATCTGGAATTGTATTCCAAGCAGATAATAGCGATGACTTAGCCCAAAAATTGATCATGCTATATCAAAATCCTGAAAAAGTTGCGGAAATGGGAAAAAATGGATATCAAGCTGCTGTCGGTCCATATGCATGGCGGCATGATGCCAAACGCTTAATTCATATGTACCAAAGACTTGAAAATAAAAATAGATGAGCAATTCTTTTTCTGTTCAACCCAAAGGCCGGAGCTATTATCTTTAGTAAAGCCAGAGCTGACGCATCAATAAGTCTTCTGATTACTGAGCGTAAATATAATTGAAGCCAATTTTTCTGTAAGTTGCTTTCGTGAAAAATTACTTCTGAATTCCATATCCGGTTGAAAATAAATAAAGTGTTGGTCTTTCCATTGATCATAAATGCTTTTAAATTTTTCGGCTATTTGGGGAATGTTTTTTGGAGGGGCAATAAAGCCAAAGCCACCCTTCTTTATGGTTTCTTTAAGAGGGCCATCCGGAACTAAAGCAAAAACAGGTCTTTGCGCCCCGATATATTCGAAAAATTTGCCGGTCATGGTTTGCTGACCTTGTTCTTTTTCATCAATGCTGACGATTAAAAGCAATAAATCTGATTTCGCCTGCAGACTCAAAGTTTTTTCGTAAGGCTGGAAATCCAGTATTTCAATAGGGATTCGGCTCCTAAAACTTTGTAACATATTGCGAATGGGCTCATCATAATGTCCCACAAATTGAATGTTAAGATCGGACGGATAAATGGATTTGTTGTCGATAAGGAGCTGGATTGATTTTAAAAAATATTCAGGGGTTTGTTTACCCATAAAAGATCCTGTGTACGTAATTAATAAATGATTTCGTTTCCTTTTTGAAGTTTGCATATTCGCAAAATCTTCTTCATCAAAACCATTTGATATGGTCTGCAATTTTGATTGAAGCCTCAGTGTCCGATGCCGCGTGCGGATAGAGTCGACAATAGGATCGGAAACTGAAATGATAGCACCTGAAGATGAAACAAAGCGTTTTTCGTGTAGGTATCGAAAGGGATCCTGAACACGGGTAATAAGGGTTGATGGCCTATTCGGGTCGCCAATTATTGCATCTCGGATATCCATTATCCAGGGAATACGGGTCATTTTTTTCAAAAACAGCCCAAAGAAATGGATGCTATGCGGTGGCGAGGTTGTCATTATGCAATCAACTTTTTCTTCTTTAATGACTTCAAGAGCCTTGTGCCGACATTCAAAATACCAGGTGCTGAAGAAATCCAGAAAGAATAATGATTTAACTCCCATAAGATAATAATATGGATGCTTTTTATAACCTTTCTGATACCTTAAGTTATAATAGTGGCGGAGTTGCCGAACTCCGCAACGATAAATTTTTGTTTTCTTAACGAAAGGCAGATCCAGAAGGCTTTCATCAAATGCTTTCCAGTATGCTTTCTGAGGACAAAAAACAATTGGCGTTATTCCGTATTCGGGTAAGTATTTAACGAATTTCAAAGGCCGTTGAGTGCCGCCGCCTGCAATTGGTGGAAACATATAGGAAATGATAAGAACTTTTTTCATATTTCATCCTCAGCGAGATTGGAGAAAGATGCCGGTATAATTGAGAAAATCATATCAGGATAAATAGATCCGGTAAAGTTTTTAATCCGAATAATTTCGCACTCAATAAATGAAAAATCCACCCCGTAAGCTAAAATCTTGATATCAGGAAACCATAAAGGAGAAAATGATCGTTGCGGATTTTAGTTCTATCTAAGCGCCAATACATGAACAAGGATCTTATAGATGACCGGTTCGGCCGCTTCCGTGAAATTCCCCTATGCCTGGCACAAAAAGGCCATAACGTACAGGGACTTTGCCTGAGCTATAGTCACAAAACAGAAGGATTGTTTCATGATGGACCCGTAAACTGGCAAAGCATCAATGCGAATAGTCTGATGTTGCCCGGATTACTTAGATTCATGATAAGGGCCTATCAATATGCCAGGCACTCGGATGTGATATGGGCATGTTCGGACTCTTTTTACGGCGTGATCGGATGCCTATTGGGCCGAATATGCAATAAACCGGTGGTTTTTGACATATATGATAATTTTGGCGAATTCTATATTGCCGGCCTACCGCTGGTGAAACAACTCTACCATTGGGCAATCCGGCGAAGTGATGCGATCACTTGTCTCAGCGAGCCATTTGTAAGATTTATTCGGCATAATTTTGGCAGATCTGAAATGGTCTACCCGATTGAATTTGCGGTCCGGGATGATTTGTTTAAACCGTTTGACAAGAGACATTCTCGCAAAATGCTAAAATTACCACTCAATGGGCAGATTATAGGAACAGCCGGAGGGCTTTATAAAATTAGAGATGCAGACTTGCTGATAGACGCATTTATGTATTTAAAAGAGAAATATCCAGATTTACACCTTGCAGTAGCAGGGCCACGGGATCCAGATTTTTTTATTCCGAACGAACCGAGAGTCCATGATTTAGGTATCTTAAAGTTTGAAAAAGTTCCCTATTTTTGGAGTTCTTTAGATGTAGCGGTCATCTGTTACGCAGCTGACAATTTCGGCGAATATTGTTTTCCCCAAAAAACAAGAGAAATTATGGCTTGTGATATACCACTGATTGCAGCGGGGGTCAGCAGTCTCAAGGAACTGTTAAAAAATAATCCGAATTGGCTATATGCGCCTGGAGATTCAAGATCTCTTGCAAGAGCTTTGGAAAAAAGATTTTTTGATTCATCAACAGCTTATGAGAAACCACCCACATGGTTTGATCTTGCAAATACTCTCGAAGATATTATGCTAAAACTATATAAAATTAATGCTGCTTGACATTTTTCGCTTAACTTAAGTAAAACCAAAAATTAGCTATATTTACCTTTCCTGCACAAATGGTAGACCTGATACTGCCATGCTAACGGCCAAAATATCAGGGAAATTGCCTGGGTGATACGCAAAGGAATATGATACCATTTTTTCGCATTAATCCACGACCAGGAAAGTACGTGCAGATCTTTCCATCGTTTCTTTACTTCCAATCCTGCAGATTCAAAAAGTTGCTTCCATTCTTCTAATGTTCGCCATTCTTCCTGAACATCAGCTTGAACGGTTCCCGCAAAGAAACCCAGTCGACGCGTTAAAAACCCCTCGTTTGGCACCAATAACAGGAAAATAGCATCATCTCTTGCAGTACGTACCATCTCTCGCAAGGCTTTTACTGGATCAAGAAAATGCTCTATTGCTCCAAGACAGCTTATCACATGGAACTGTTTGTCTTTAAATGGAAGACCCTCTGCCGGCCCCGTATAAAATTCACCATGCGGTAAAATGGCTTTGCAGATATTGATCGCTTTATTCGAAATATCAATTCCGGCCGGGATACCACCCATCGCATTTACGGCGAGTAACCATTCCCCTTTTCCACAGGCAACATCCAGTACATACTGGTCGGCTTGAATATTAATTTTAGAGGCCAACCGGGAAAAATGGCCCATAATTTTTTTGTTCGGCCTGGCATTTTTATAATAGGATGTATTATAAAAATCTCGTATTTGATTGTGATTAAGTGCCGCTTGCTTTGGATTTCCCACTTTATAACTCCCTAAATAAATCGATAACGATTATTTATATAAAAGTGAATCATAAACATCTATGATCTTGTGCGCCAGTATTTCCCAATTGAACTTCTGCTCCACTATTTTTCTCCCGTTTTCCCCCATTTTGATTGCGAGTTCCTTTTTGTCTGATAATCGTATTATTTTCTCAGCCAGATCTAACGGATTTTTTTGCTCGACAAGATATCCGTTCTTGCTGTCCTGGATCACATCCAAAATACCGCCGACCCGGGATCCGATTACCGGAGTCTTGCAGGCATTGGCCTCCAGAAAAACAACCCCCAGCCCTTCGGTGTCCCCTCTTTCATCGATAATTGACGGTAATACGAAAATATCGGCTTCGCTATAATAGGAAGGAATATCTTCATCTTTGATGTACTCGAGAAATCCGATATAATCACCCAACAAATACTGATCGATCATGTTTTCGTATTTCGATCTCAGCGGCCCGCGACCAGCGATGCGCAGTTTGATATTCGCAATTTTTCTTTGATGAACGATATGATTGAAAGCTTCAATTAAATATTCAAAGCCCTTGCGAGGTATAAATTTACCAATCGCGAGAATAAATGTGTCAGCGGCGCCAATATCTAAATTATACCGTAAATTGGTTATTCGAGTCTGAGGATAAAATCGATTGACATCAACTCCTGGAGATATGACGATAGAACGGTTTGAGGGATAGACTGCATGGGTTTTTTTCTCGGTAAAGGTGCTGTTGCTGATTGAACAATCTACGTGTTTCAATACAAACTTAAGCACAGGATTTTTCCCTAAGACAAACACCTCTGCGCCATGGACCATTAAAACCACCTTCTTGTTAAATAATTTAGCGGCAATGACGCCAACTAACCCGGCCATAGACCAGTGACAATGGATAATATCAATGTGTCTGATATTGATAAGGGTAGTTAACAAAAAGGCCAGCATGAAAAAAGGAAGCTGAAACCTGGCCAGCCGGCTGTTCATCAGATTGGTTGGAATGCCGGCTCCATAGGCGACCTGCTGCCAGCGGGTCGGGAAAAAATATCGAAAGCGTTTTACGCTTATTCCGTCAATTATTTCATTCGTTTTTGATTCGGCATGGTGGGGCGCAATGACCTTTACGTTAACACCGTTTTTAACTAAATGCCTGCATTTTTCAATGACATGGATGCCGACGGCAATCGATGATTTGACTGGAAATGAGGTTGTTAGGACAAGTATCGAAAGATCTTTAGGCATGCTTATGCTTTGCTCTCATAAAATTTCAGTTGACTTTAATCTCTAACTCCTGCGCAGGTATACCCGCCGCATGCTGAAAAAAATCTTGAATGAGATCATTTAAAAAGCCAGAGGAAAAAATGTTTTCCATCGCGACCTTTTTATAATTTGGATTTGATGAATAGGCTTCTGTAAAATACTTATTTTTTAATTCTGCAATCTTTCTATATTTTTCTTTAATTTTAGGGTTTAAACAATTCTCTAGAGGCCACAGGCTAATTTGCCAGAAAGGGATGAGGTTGTGCGCAAAAAAGCTATTGAACCGCTGCCGGCTTAAATTAAAAAACGAATCGGCAAAAGATTCAGGGTTACGCTCAATATGCACAATGCAGACATCCGCAGAATCAATATAGTCTTTTGGAATAATCATAGAAGTAAGCGGGTCTGAGCTGATAAAATGTCTTGCGCGGCAATATTTAGAGACAATATAATTATACAGAAGATGTTTGATTTTTTCCGAAGACCCCAAATAGAAAAACAGGTTCCCAACGAAATTAGCTAATCTTGAAAAAGACATTTGATGAGAGACTGCAAATTCTTCAGGAAGGTATTTTCTTAGAATCTGTGCAATTCTTTTTGTCCCGCAGCGTCCAGTCGATACAAATATTAGCTTTTTCATACCAGTGTTTTTAACAGGTTAATGGCTTTATCTTTCAAATACTGAACAATATATTCAAAATTCTGGTCTGTCCAGCGTTCAGGGTGAATTTGAAAAACCAGTTTTGAATGAGGTTGTTTATTCAAATAAACCAGCAAGTTGCCACCATCGCGAAAATCCAGCAACACATTGGAGTCCACTAGATCCCTTCGATTTGCTTTTCGAATCCGCCAATTTCTGCCCGTGTCATTGATATAGCCAATGTCTGAATAATCAACATCCAGGTAAATCTCTCCCTGTATTTTAAAGTGATCGATCAATTTTTGGTGATTCTTCTCAGTTTTCCAGATGTCTTTATTATCATATGGACTAAAAGGACGCCCATGCATGGAAATCGTGGAGATCGGTGCTAGTTTTCTTAATTTAACGAGGTTATTTTGAAAGTCCTTGATGGCTGCATCCATGTTTCCCTTTGCATCAGATAAGGATTCATAATGATATGCGATCTCATGCCCTAACGCAGAAATCGTTGAAATGATATCTGGTTTGAATGTATGCTTTTTGGTTCGAAAGCAATAGGTCGCTTGGATATTCAAAGAATGCTCTAATCGGGCCATCTTAAGCGCGTTATGCGGTTTACGATCTACATCATGGCGAATCAAGCAAAAGGAGTCAGGTTTTGGATTTATACGAAAATATTCATCAAATCGCAGAATACGGGGGTATGATTTTCGAATAGCAACTAAATAGTTTTTATAAACTTCAAATGTAAAATCCTTCATATTCAAATTACAGTGGAAATTTCACTTCAGGTTTTTGTTATACTCCATGTCAAACCACATACCGAAAAAAAGCGTTTGTAATCCGCTGATCATAGTGAAGATAAGCGCCAGGGCATTCATATCCGGTATATCTCCCCTGGTCATCCATAGATAAAACAACCTGATGGCCAGAGGGAAGCTTAAACCGAGCAATATAAAGGACAGTAGATAGAAAAATATCAAAGGATGAAAGTCCCTGATAACATACTTGAAGAAAAGCCGGTGCCAAAATCCTTTAAATAAGACCCAACTGATTCTGGGGATAACTCTTCGCAATTTAATGCCTGATTTCTCGCCGACATTATAAACCGGAGCAATGTGGACATCTCTAACCCTGAAATCATGTTGATTTAATTTAATCAAAAGATCATTGGGCATTCCATAATCTTTATAGATTTTATCTAGGTTGATGCGCTTTAATACAATCAACGAAATGCCCGTATAACCGCTCTGCGAGTCTGCTATATGCCAATAGCCCGAGGCAACTTTTGTCAACAATGAAAGAAAAGCGTTGCCGATATACCGATAATGGGGGATCATGCTCCAGGCATCGCCATAAAATAAACGATTCCCCTTCACATAGTCGGCGGAGCTTTCCACAATCGGTTTTATAATTTTTTCCAGTTCGGCGGGATCCATTTGCCCATCGCCGGCCATGACCGCGGTAACATCATACCCCTTGTCCCTGGCCCATTTATAGCCCGTCGAGATAGCGCCACCGACCCCTTTGTTTTCGGGATGCCGAATCAATTCGACCCGATTGTGCTTTATTTGATGTTGCCGGATAATTTCGATCGTGTCGTCCTGGCTGCCATCATCAACGATCACAATACTATCCACAAAATCAGGCATGCTTTCAATGACATTGCCTATTTGAGACGACTCATTATAAGCTGGGACGACAACACAAATTGATTTCTCATTAAACATCTTATCGCACACCGATAATCAGATTTTTATCTGAGCTCCGCGCATTTTATGGAGCATTTAAAGTTGCAGCCGTTCTTAAACTATAAAGCCCATGTCCGTTTTTAGAAAAAAGCAGGACAGTGTAATTTCGGAAAAACTGAACAAGTCTCTGTTTTTCACTATCTTCAAAATTGTTTCTAATCCAATTATTGAAAGCATTATATCGTATGAGAAGATGGGTAATGTCACTCTTTTTAAAATTTGCCAAAATGGCTTCGTCTAAATGCTTCTGTTTAAAAGTGCTTTTGATAAATGGATCAAAGTCAAAACGCAATTCCCGGTCACTGTAATAACCGCGGTTACCTAAAAAAATGCCTAAAATCTTGGCATCAAAAGGTAGATGCATATTGGCATATTTGATGACCGCATACTCTGGTCTATATTTTTCAATGTAGGCATCACGCTTCAACTCGCCTTTTAGATATCTAACCGGCTCTACCCATCGGTACTGATTCAGGATATAGAGGAGATTCAATCCCAGAAAAAATAGCACCAGCACCAAAACAGAACCAAGATATATCCTTTTGGAAAACCCGTTAAACCTGTCTTTAATGACATCGATAATGCTCTGCAGACCAAGAATCGATAAAACAACAAGCGCGGGTATAGCCGGTCCGATATATCGAATGCGCATATCCCTTTGCACGAAAGCCAAGAAAATAAACAGCACCACAAAAGCCAGCATCGTTTTTTTTTCAATCTGCAGTTGCCGAGTATTGCTTCGCATGCCGATAAATGCAAAAAAAGGAAAAAAGAATAATAAGGGATTCAGTTTTCCGTCAAAGTATTTCGGATTATCATCTCGGCCTTGAAAAAAAATTCGGATGGGGATCAGGGCAATTTCCCACCACTTCTCGTTGAATACTATTTTCCGAACGGCAAAATGGGTCCATTTTCCCTTTGGCGGGTTGATTTCAGCATTGGCGTCTTCGTTTGAATTGTGCATCAGCCTTGGTTCAGTCATATCAGGGAATTCGGTCTTCGTGGGGTTAAACCATGAATTGTATAAAGGATATAGCGGGTTATTGGTCCACTTAAAATTTCTAATGGCCCAGGGCGAAAACACAGTCGCGGCGATCAACATAAAAACAGCGCCATATACAAGTGCTCTGGTCTGGTTGGCATGTGTAGCCGGTGACAACCGGGCATAAACAAACACAACAAATAAAGCTAAAAGAAAATAGCAAATCAGCGCATTGTATTTGGTCCCCAGCGCGATCCCACAGCATATGGCAGAGGCGACCAAACTTTTCAATTTGAAATCGCTTTCAATCCATTTGAATAAATAGGTTAATGCGGCAAATGAAAAAAAGATAAGCCCGAGGTCAACATATACGCTAATCGAAAGCTTAACAATAACGGGGATGGAGAGAAAAAAGACAACACCCAAGATCGCATAGGGTAACTCGCTATGCCTTTTTAAATATCTGAAAATAAGCCAGCCCGTTAACAATGCAAAAGTAAAATGGATAAATTTTGGAGCAATATCATTTCCGAAATACAGTGGAATCATATACAGCAGATCCAAATTCATAGGATAGTAGGACCATTTCGCATAAGGTATCTCGTAAATTGCACCTTGTTTTAGATAAAGCTTGGGGATCGCCAGATGATGGGTGAGTGCATCCCGGCTAACAGGTGGTGTGCTCGCCAGAATGATTATGGAGGCGACCAATAAGACTAAACAGCCGCCTATGAGCACGTTTAAGCCATACGTTTGTTGAAGTATGCGAAATTTGGATGAACCGTTCAGCATTGCGGTCTGTTTTTCTAAAAATACAGATTTTGCGGACAAATTAAAAAGGGCCGGTGCGGCACTTTTTGACTCCGCTCGGGTTTAAAACAACGGAAAATACTGCATGCAATTATACCTCACCCATGCTTGAAGCTTTCGTTAAAAATTATACCATTGTATCTTACTCTGGCAAAGCAAATAATCGCTAAATAGCTGTTTAAATGTTCTTTTTTAAACCAGCACCATTCGGACCGTAGCGGGTCTTGCCTGTCAGAAAGGATAATCCATTACCTATTCAGAGCGCCCTTGATTATTTCCGGGGGTATCTGGCTCAGATAAACCTCTTTGTCAATAATGTATGCCGGTGTCCCGCTGATCCGCAATTTAAGACCACTTAGGATGTCGTGCTGCAACTTTCTTCGAATCAATTTATTATTGACCGAATGGCCAAGTTCCACTGGATTGAGTCCGACGGCTTCTGCAATATTCTTAGTATTGATTGTCTTTGCTATGCTAACGATTTCATAGAGCACATCGTTCATCTGCCAAAACTTGCCTTTAGAGGCCGCATATATTGCCAGAAGTGCCATTTTGCCGGATCCAATGTGGAAAGGCTCCTTAACAATTGGGTTGAAATTGTGGTCCATGGGAAAGTGGCGGTGAACCAGTCGGATCTTATCGTAATGTTCGCCAATCAACCGGCGCAAAAAGAAATGCATTTTTTTACATTGGAAACACTGGTAATCGGCAAACTCGATGATGGTCAGTAAAGGTTCTTCAGCCCCAATCCAGGGATACCCGTTTTCCGTTATCCCGGTAGGTATCTGAGAGGATAGTTCAGGTACTTTAAAATGCCAGTACGGCGGAATGAAAATTTTTACGCAGATGACTCCAATAACAAAGGATCCAAGCAAAGCGAGACTAATCGCTTTTCTATTTACCAGGAAATTGATATCACCCTTTAGGCCATTGATGATTGTATCGATTTCAAATCGCCTTCGAATGATCCAGGTGAAAAATAATAGTAAGAAACTGATCGCATAGCTGACAAGGCACATAATGCAGTAGCTATGGATCAGCAAGGTTGAAATTAAGGCGAGGCTTAAACTATAAATACTGAAGGCCAGGGCCACCAGAAAAAGAATTGACCATATTCTTTTTTTAGCAGCTTCCTTTTTTTTAGCAAGCGGCAAAAATAACAAAAAAAAGGTGTAACCGAGAATTCCCCACACCGGAACCGGAACACCTAAAAAAATGGAATAGCTGCTTTGTGAAACTGTATCACAGTTAATTGCTTTTGAAATAGCACAGAAGCTACTATAAGCGATATCCGTATATACCCGGTAATGGGACGTGGCCAGGTAGATGGAATTAGCAAGGCCTGAAATGGCCAGAAAGGTCACCGTCCAGAAATAAACCGGAAATGGCAGAGCGATGGTGTCCTTTGATGATTTTTTCTTTGTCAAATTCATTCTGGTGTTTTGGATTAAAATTGCTTTAATCGTTACTGCATGATCCGATTTTTCCGGTTTTAATTGAATTTATCAATAATATCGTTGCAAACTCACGGGGCCATATGCGGGCGTCCAGCCATGCAAGTGCCATGTACATTCGATTCGCCCATTTAAACAGGAAGGTGATGCCTTTCATAAATGGAAAGGGTTTCTTTCGAATGCCTTTTTCTGTTTTGTTCTTAATGAATTTCTGCATCATATCGTAACAGAATACCACGGTACTCATGGTCGCCTTTTCGAGAGGTCCTAATACCTTTTGAATATGAACGGGCTCTAACCCGGCCAGATTTAAGCGCTCAATCATCTCGTTAAGTTCATATCGACGATAGTGATCAACAAACCGATCGTCATTTCCAAAATAAAATTTTCGATGCGGAAATGTCACGACAAAATGTCCTTGCGGTCGCATGACCCGTGATATTTCGTTTATTGCTTGTTGATCATCCGGCAGGTGTTCAAGGACTTCCGAACTGATCGTATGGGAGAAAGCACCTGCTCTAAATGGCAGATGCATGCCATCGGCAACAACATACCATCCCTTGCCCAATGAGTTTTTGAGTGCTTTAACAGCTGTAAAGGAAAAATCAGAATAAATGATGTGAGATGTGCGGGTCATTACCGGTGAAATTCCGCTGCCCACCTCAAGTATTAATTCAGGACTTTGGCCCTGTAAATTCTTCTCAACAATCATCTTTCGGAGAAGATAATTATAAAGATAGTTCTTTAAGGCAATGTATTTCGTTTCCTCAAAAAAATCCTGGAAACGATTGCTTCGAAGACGCTTCATATCTATACGTTTGGCATGCTCTATACTAGTATAAGTCGACCGACAAATTAGTATAAATATCAAAAAAAGATTAATTATTAATGATATTGAGGAAACAACCTTGACTTTACAACTTTCATTTTCGAAAGACGAAATACGAATGCAGTGTCTAGACAACCAAAACCGTATTTAATACTTCGAAAGAGATTAATCGATGAAGCTTCTGCAAAATACTTGGTCGGACAGCTGATTTCGGCGATCGTATAACGATACCACAGAATTTGTGCCAGCATCTGATTGTCAAATACGAAATCATCGGAATTGTGTTCAATAGGCAACTTCTCCAGCAATTGCCTCGAAAATGCGCGGTAGCCCGTATGGTACTCGGATAATTTCGCACCTAACAATATATTTTCAAATAAAGTAAGACTCCGGTTTGCAATGTATTTCCACACCGGCATCCCGCCCTTTAGGGCATAACCGCCTAATATTCTGGAACCCAACACACAGTGATACAGCCCGTTCCCGATCATGGAAGCCATTGCAGGAATTAGTTGCGGGGTATACTGATAATCCGGATGAACCATGATTATAATATCCCCGCCTTCTTGCAGCGCCAGCTTGTAACACGATTTCTGATTTCCACCGTAACCCGTGTTTTTCTTGTGCGCATGCACGATTGTAAGCGGCAGTGTTTTAGCTATGGAAACAGTTTCATCACCGCTGCCGTCATCAACCACTATAACCCGGTCAACAATTCCCTGGGCCATAACCTCGTCATAGGTTTTGCGAAGGGTCCCGGCCGCATTGTATGCCGGCATTACAACGATAACTTTATTTTTTTTATACATTCAAATTATGTCAACGGGCGTTAATTTTTGATTATTAATTTTATAGCGTCTGCCTTACCATTTTCCAGGGCTGCTAAAGTGCTTTTGAGGTTTTTTTGTGCATCATCATCGTCAGGCTTTATCCGCAGGGCTGTTTCAAAATGAACAACTGCTTCTCGAATCATACCCTGCCGAATCATGGTAACGCCCAGGTTATTGTGCGCGTCAGCATGATCAGGCTTTATTCGTAACACCTTATCATAATGCTGGCGGGCTTCAGAAAAATTACCCTTTTCCATTAAGGCGGTCGCCAGCTCGTAATGAGCGCTGCTAAAGTCCGCTTGAATCAGAATCGCAGCAGAATAGTGTTTAATCGCCTCATTTAGCTTCCCGCTGTTCTTCAGCGTGGATCCCAGGTTATAGTGTGCTGCCCCAAAAAGTGGCTTGAGTTTTACTGCTTTAAGAAAATGGGTTATGGCATTATTAACTTGTCCCTGACTTCGCATTGCAAGCCCCAGCCGATTGTGCACGGCCGCATCATCGGGGTTTATTCGCAACGCTTCCAAATAATGCAAAATGGCCTGCTCAATCTTTCCCTGGCTCATAAAGATATACCCCAAATTATCGTGGACCGGGGCATAATCGGGTTTGATCTGAAGTGCCTTTTGAAAATGGTTGATGGCATCCTGGTACTTTCCCTGTGTCGACAGCGTATGCCCAATATTATAGTAAGGCGCCGCATAGTCGGGTTTTATTTCTAACGCGCTTTGATAATGGCGCATGGCCGCATTGATCTTGCCCTGTTCTTTCAGAACATTTCCGAAGACATTGTGTGCCAAATAATTGTTTTCGGTCACATTTAAGGCATGCTGAAAAAGAGCACTACTGTTTTTCCAGTATCGGATTTGCATCCACGAAGTTATGCTAAGAACAATAAAAACCGCGATGGTGGTTAACCCAAACAGCTTTTCTTTATAGCGCCATCTATGCATTAGCGCGGGGACACCCCAGGCAACAATGATAAACAATCCGATCAGCGGGATATAGGTGTAACGGTCAGCCATGGCTTGTAAGCCGACCTGCACCAGACCAATGACAGGCACAAGAGTTCCCAGAAACCACAGCCATCCGACAACAAACCAGGGGTGCTGTCGGAAGGATCGAAGGGCCACAAAAGTGATCAAACCCAGCAGCGCGCCGGCTCCGACAACCTGCCAGACGGGTAACATACCGGAATGCGGATAAAACACCGCCAGATTCGCAGGCCAAATCATTTTGCCAATGTATTTTACATAAACAACAAGCGCATTCGCAACTCGGGTCGTAAGTGGATATATCTCCATGGAGCCAACAGCCCCTCCACTTTTTTGCGCCAAAAAAGTGACAACGCTCGATACCAATGCAAGCAAAAAAAGGGGGATCTTTTCCCATACAAGGAAAAACACTGGCGACCGCTTTGGTATGGTGTGGATGTCGTCACCTGGTGGATTAAATTGAATGCGTCTTAATGGCCAATAATCCAAAAGCAGCAATACAAACGGTAAGGTTACCAGCATCGGCTTGGCCATCAACCCCAGTGAAAAGAACCCGACAACCGGCAAATATCGATTGATCCCCGGATGCGCAACGTAGCGCGCATAACTGAACATCGTCAGCATCCAGAAAAAAGTACTTAAGACATCTTTGCGTTCGGCCACCCAGGCAACGGATTCAACATGCAACGGATGAAGGGCAAACAAGAAGGCCACAAAACCGCTCTGCCACAAACTGCCTGTCATCTTTCTAAGAACAAAAAACAACAATAGAGCGTTTGCAATGTGAAAAATTAGGTTGGTCTGATGATGCGCTCCTGGATTCATCCCATAAAGTTGAATGTCCAACATATGCGACAACCAGGTTATAGGGTGCCAATTTGCGGCTTGATTAGTCGAAAAAGCCCAAATAATATTTCTATAATTCAGTCCGGCCTGAACATATTGATTCTTCGTTACGTACTGACTATCATCGTAATAAACAAATGCAAAATTCCTCACTTGAAAGTAGACGGCAAAAGTAAGCATGACGAGCAAAAGACAAACCAGCAGTTCAGCTCGAATATTGCATAAGATCTCTTTATGCGCATCGTCACGGATGACCATGGCTGAATCCGCTTGCTGCTTGCTACCCGTCTGTTTGTACGCTATATTTTTTTCAAACATCATGATGTCGGGCTTCTCCTGGCCGAACAATCAGAAGGATTGCCGTTGAAAATATCATACCATAAATTTTTCAATTTTAGGGAGCCAACATGCCAAAATTGAAAGAAGTAAAAAATTCCTTCCCTCATATGCAATCATCAGGTGGCACGGCAATAATATCGGTTGTTGCGCGTGCGGGTATCTGGCTGGTAAAATTTTGCAGGTTTATTTGTTGGCCGTTTTTCGCATTCAACAAGGTATAATTAAAATTAGTAAGATAGGAATGAAATTGCTGGAATTCGATTTTTTGTTCTTTGAGTACGTACAAACCAATTTCAAAAATAATATACGGAAGACATCCCCCAAGTATTTTTTTTGCCCCTGCAAGCACCTGAAGTTCATGACCGTCCGTATCAATTTTAATTAAATCAATGCGTTGAATTTCATGCTCCACACAATAATCATCCAGAGTTGCGGCGGGAACCGACTCAGCTGATTTTAGCATGCCGCCATGCAATGGGTGAAAATTCGACCCTCTGCCATCCACCTTCCAGCTTGAATAGGCCTCTAAATGATGGTCGGCCTTGGTCTGGTCCGATAAAAAGAGCTGAACGGGGGTGATCCGATTCGCTAACTGGGGATTCAATGACAAATTGGTCAACAGTTTTTGATAAGCATAATCTGTAGGTTCAAAGGCATATACATGACCTTGTGGAGCGTCTTGAGCGAATCTGAATGCCATACTTCCAATATTAGCACCCACATCAAATATGACGGCATCATCTTTTATTGAAAAATATGTTTGCCTTGTAACATGGTCCTGAAAATTTCCGAACAAAAATAGAGATAATTCGACACCCTCTGATAAATCCACATCATAAACGATACCTTTGCGCCGAATACGGTGATCATTCTTTCGGAGAATCATGTGCAAAAGATGATATAATACCCGAGCAATAAGCAACTTCACTCGGGTCATGGGAATTTTACTTAAGATCGGCGTTTTTAATTGATGGAACACTGAAACCCGCTGAATCTATGTTAAATTAATTCAAAAAGATCTTTTTATGGGGTCGCGCACAGATTGATTTTTTATGAATCCTAGATGAACTTAATACGTCTTGCTGCAAAGATGACCATTTTTAAAAGCAGTAAGCCATGCCGCCATCGATTAATATTGGTATCACCATATCTTCTAGATCGATACCGGACGGGTAATTCGACAATTTTAAAGCTGAGCTTGGCTGCTCCGAATAAAAGGTCGAAATCTCCGAACGGATCAAAATTTCCGAAATGACCGCGGTTTCGGGCGAGTAGCTCATAGTCTCGTTTCCAAAGAACTTTTGTCCCACAAAGCGTGTCTTTAATTGGCTGACCGAGCAACCACGAAAACGACATAGCGAAAAATTTGTTGGCAACCATATTAACAAACCGCATCGCTTTATCTTCCATGGGGTAGACAAGTCGAACCCCGTTAACAAATTCTCCTTTCCCCGAAACAAGCGCCTCTACAAAACGTGGCAAGTCTTCCGGTGCAACCGTCATATCCGCATCCAAAATGACAAGCACATCCCCTTCAGCCTCCTTAAAGCCCAAGCGCACCGCATCTCCTTTACCCTTGCCGGTTTGTCTGTACAGCTTGCATTTGCGGTTATGATTTTTTGCAATAATTTTCTTAATCGTTTCATACGTGTGGTCACTTGAATGTCCCTCCACAAAAACAAGTTCGGTATCGCATCCAAGATTTGGAACCCGTTCGATAATTTCGTCAATATGACCGGCTTCATTTCGCGCGGGTATAATAACTGAAACCGAAGGACGGGTTCGTGAGAGCGGTTGCTCAGGTGTATTTTGGGGCCTTGCGATTACTATATGGGTCAGCGCAAACCAGCTGAACGGTGGAAAATTCACCAGGTATCGATTTACTAAATTTGAGATAAACGGAATCTTTAAAGGGCTAAGGACGACCGACCGGCGATGGATGGGCTCATAACCTGACAGTTCCAGTAAATTAGAAACATCATGGGGTGAAAACCAGTTTTGCTCCAACACATCAGCACCAAGTCCCAGCCGCTTAACCGCTGACAACGGCAAACGCCAGAAGTTGTTGTAGAAATTTAAAATCAAACGCGTGCCCGGGTGGGATATTGCATCCAGCCTCTCAAAAATGTGCTGCGCGTCCCAGAGATCATTGACAAGATCGGAAAGAATGATGACATCAAATTTCTCCTTAAATGCAATTTCATGTGCATCGGCCTGGATGAAATTCAAGTGCGGATGCCTTATCGACGCGCGCCGGATCATGGCGCTTGAAAAATCTATACCGGTTCCAAATGAGGGTTTCAGGGACGCCAGCAGATCTCCATGTCCGCAGCCGACTTCCAATACACGCATCCCCGCAGGGACCAGGAATTTATAATAGTGCTGGAGCAATTTCTGGTAAAATGCGCCGGCCCGCCCGGGATTCTCTTTTTGCGGCGATACCCGATCCCAATGCGCAATTCGTGTTTTTTGGTAGCGCTGTTTGGCCGGGTTGATATATCTGCTATTAGATCTTTTAATTTCAAGTGAAACGGTCTGTGCTTCTTTTGCCATAGTTTACAATAAGTTACTTTTCAGAATTGTCGCGAGCAATTAAATCCATATTATCTTGATAAGCCTAAGCCGCAATTCAGATCTACTATTTATCATCTACTATTATTTGGGGCTGCAGATCGTATCTTCTTGAAGCTAATAACTTATTGAGATTTATTTTCGGTTGTAAATAGCCAGGCTTTATTTGAAACGCTTTTCTGAAAATACGAATACCTGCTTCAATTTCTCCTTTAGTTACCATCGCAACGCCCAGGCTGTTATACGCCTCTGCATAATCAGGCTTCAGGCGTATTGCCTCGCGCAAATGAACAACGCCATTATCTAGCTTGCCTTTGCGAAGCAGCACAATGCCCAGGTTGTGATGCACCCCGGCGTAGCCGGGTTTCGCTCGCAAGACTTCCTGATAATAATCTATACATTCATCGAACTTCCCCTGTGCAAGCAAAGCAATCCCTAGATTGATATTGGCCTGCTCAAAATCAGGATTTATGCGTATGGCCTCCTTATAATTGTTGATGGCCTCATCCGGCCGACCCCGTGCGGTCAGGGCAAATCCCAGATTGTCATGCATCACATAATTATTGTCTGTTACCCCGACCGCATGCTTAAAAAGCATAACGCTGTTTTTCCAATTGCGCGCCTGTAACCATGAAGTTGTCATCAGGATGATTAAAACCGCTGCTGTAATCGTACCCAGCCCCTTGAGTTTATAACGCCATCCTGCTGCAAGATCAGGAATACCCCAGGCGATCCCCACAAATAAACCGATAAGCGGCACATAGGCAAATCGGTCAGCCATAGCTGGCCACAAACCCGCCTGCACTAAGCCGATGACCGGCAAAAGCGTGCCCAGATACCAAAGCCACCCCACCCCAAGATAAGGCCGCTTTTTCAATAAACGAATGACCAGAATGGACACGCCGGTCAACAGCACAAAAGCCACGGCAGCCTTCCACAATTGCACCGTTTCTGGAAAGGGATAAAAGACCGCCAGATCCCGGGGCCAGATCATCTTCCCGATATAGCTCACGTAAGATACTAAAGCGTTCGTAATTCGATGATAAATCGAAACCTCATCTAAAGATATGACCAGCCCGCGATGGCGCGTTGATAAAATAGACAGATATACCGAAATACCTGAAAAAATTAGAAACGGAATTTTTTCCAGAATTAAAGGCAAGCTATTTGATTCTTTTAACCTTTTTATTTTAGGGATACGGGCTGGCTTTTGATGGTTATCCAAAAATTGCTGGAAATGAAAACGCTTCAGAGGCCAAAGGTCCAATATCAAAAGAACAAAGGGTAATGTCACCAACATCGGTTTGGCCATAAGTCCGAACACAAAAACCGACAATGTCAGCAAATACCTGTAGATATTTGAGCGTTCGACGTAACAGGCGTAGGTGAACAGCGTGAGCATCCAGAATAAAGTGCTCAGAACATTTTTGCGTTCCACCACCCAGGCTACTGATTCTACATTAAGCGGATGCAGTGCGAAAAACGAGGCCACAACTGCACTCTTCCAGAGTGCACCGGTCATTTTATTGAAAACAATAAACAACAATATGGAATTCACAATGTGAAGCAGCACATTGGTCATATGATGCGCACCCGGATTCATCCCGTAGAGCTGGATATCCAGCATATAAGATAGCCATGTTAACGGATGCCAGTAAGTCATATTATCGTAACTAAACGCCCACCTGATACTTTCTAAAGTCAATCCATTCTGCACCCTGGTATTCTCGATAATAAACACATCGTCGTCAAAACCCACAAATTCATAATTGTTCACCTGCCAGTAGACAACCAGTACTGATATGACAAGAAACAGATAAATAAGAAGGTCAGGTCGTATTTTAGAACCCTTATGCATATTTTTCCAAATCATGCTTGAATCAATCAAAGAAGCATTTAAGGGTGTTGGTCACTTATCCGCAGACGCTGCGGCCTTGGTTTCTATTTTATGGCCAATAGACAAGATAAGAAGCTCGTAGGACAAAGGCAGAGACTGTTTGTCTTTGGATTGCTCTTTTAGAAAATTTAACACGCTTTTTCCATCCAGAACCGCAAGTAAAGCATCGAGATATTCACTGGCCGCTTCATTCCTTTTTGCCCGAAGGCTATTATCCGCCAGGCACACCAGTATCGAAACATCCTTTGGATAAAGTGAATTTGCTCTTCTGAGGAGCTCATCCGCTTTTTCATATTTACCCGCTAGACTCAGTGCGACGCCTGCATATATGAGGCTGCCTCTTGAGTGGGGAGCCAACCTCAAGGCGCGCTTAAGGTAGGGGATGGCTTCTTCGGGTTTGTTTTGTTTTATCAAAATAAATGCTTTTAAATTTAGATAGATTTCATTATTATATCTTATTTTTAGAAGAATATCAATATGTTCTGCCGCTTCATCCCATCTTTGGCTTGCGATTAAGGCCAGAGCCATATTCTCTCTTACGGTTTTATTATGCGGCTCAATTTCTAAAGCCTGTTTTAAATAATTCAGGGCTTTTTCATACTCGTGCTTTTTTCGATACGTATTGCCCATATTGTTATAAAACAGCAGCCGGGCGTTGCGGGGTCTTTCGTGTTTTAAAGTAAAAGCCTTTTCCAAAAGCGCTATGGATTCATCCAATCTATCTGATTTTGAATAATACTCCGCCAATCTAAAGTAGGGCCGCGAACTTCCCGGAGCTTTTTTGACTGCATCCTTCCAGAGGGACTGTTCGGTCACCCATGCCATATTCCGGATGTAAGTACTGCCGGCAAGTCCAATGATCAAAAGCATGATAAAAAAAAGTGTAATCCCATACATTGAACGTTTCTTTTGACGATAATGGTTGAGCAACCAACAAAGCCCAACTGAAACCGGCCAAAACAGGAAAAGCGAGGGCAGATAATTTCGATGCTCGAAGGCCAACTCCAGAGGCATTATGGTTGATTCGACGATATGATTCATGAAAAAGAAGATAATGCTGAAGGCCAGGATCGGTCTTTTTTGGATCTGGGAAAACCCAAAAAAAATAAAAATTAAGACCATCATTAGAGACGGTAGGGTCGTCCACGGTTGCCAAAGCGATCTTGAAACAATTACATCATGCTGAATGGACAGCCGAGTCGGTGCTGGATAAAAAATTTGGCTGAGATAATGTATCAGTATCCTGGGCTCTGTCATCAAGCGTTCTGCCAAAGAAAAAGAACGATAGCGATAGCCTTTAAGAAAAGAAAACGGATCTCCATCCAGAAAAAATAGAGTGACCGCAATAAAAACCAGCAAGCCGATACCTGCCGTTGCCCCAAAAATCACCCGCCTGGTTTTTGGGAGGCGTAGGTTTTGAAAAAAGACCATCTCTAAAAGGACCAGAGCTGCCGGCAGCATAACTGCGTTTTCTTTCGATCCGCCGGCACACACAACGCTAAAAAAGCAACCCAGATAATAAAAAATCCGCCTTATTGGAAACTGATTTGTCCTGGCTTTGACATAAAAATATATGCCGAGGATATAAAACATGGCGACCATTGAGGCCATGCGCTGCACAATATACGTTACCGCCTGGGTTTGAATGGGATTTATGGCCCACAAGGTGGCTGCCAATAGGGCAATCGCCGGCTCGTCGCCTATATACTTGCCCTTTAGATTGGGGCTTTTGAACAGATTTAATATCGTAAAAAAAAGAATAGATGCGCTGAGCAAATGGATGATGAGATTGACCGTATGATAACCCGTTACATCGTCTTTGCCAAAATACCAGTTGAGGGCAAATGTGGGCCAAACAAGTGGCCGGCGCAAGCCATTACTGGATCCCGGGTGAGCAAAAAGGGTTTTAAAGATGGAATCAAAAGAGAGATCCGTGATGTGCAGACGAGAATTTTCAACTATATTCGGATAATCGTCTAATTGCCAGGCGCTCTGAAATGTGTTGGAATAAGCGCTAAGGACGAGCAAAAACAGCACTACAAAAACAACTTTAGGAATCTTGCTTGGCGGTAGGTTTAATTGATTTAACATTCCATCTGGAAGGAAAAACAGAAGGGAGAGGGTCCCTCTCCCTTCTGTCTAATTATCTAAAAGACATTTTAAACGACTTCAAAATAAATCAGCTGACTTGCTTACATGCCCTGGGAAAAGTTATTGGCTCCATCCCACAGCGGGGCTTGCGATGTCTGATAATCAGCCGGGCATCTGTTGCTCGCGTCCCAAACCGTGATGGTAATGGCTTGCAGATTTGTACCAATCGTACCCGTATTATTACCGGATAAAGTCATACCCAGGCCCGCGGGAGCAGCCGCAGTCGGATCCGCATTCGGTACATTAACCCGGTTGGGAACCGCGAAATAATCAGCAAGTGCGGCCGCAATATTGTTGGCATCTGATTCAGCGGCACTGCAGAATGCTTTGTTACGATAGGAAATAAAGTTCGGAATGGCGATGGCTGCCAGGATGCCGATAATCGCGATAACGATCATCAGCTCGATCAGTGTGAAACCCTTTGAATTGCTACCTCTTAGTTTTTGTAACATGTTGAAACCTCCCTGTGTTAATAGTTAATTATTTTTTTATTTAATTGCTTATGAATTTGCTTCATCGGTCAACTCTTTCGGCTTTTGGCTTTCCTGCTCCCACCCCCCTTATAAAATGAATCAAATATGTTTGATGTTTACTAAGAGCAATTACTATGCCATATCAAAATATTATAAAAAAAAATTATATCTCATTGAAACTATTCTAAATATGACTAAAAATGAAAAGATTTATAAAAATCAAACCCCGTCAAAGTTTGCTGATTTACCGATATTGGTCTGCGGGCTGACAAAATTTGTCAGGTTCGGCGAAGAATGAACCCAATTAAAGTAAATCTCACTTCGACCTAAGTTAAGCGATTGTCGAGGGTCGAAGATCCGCCTCTGGAGGGTCGAAGATCCGCCTTTGGAGGACTGCCGCAGATAAGCAAGCTGAGCGCAGCGAAATCCCGCTGTGCGGGAGAAGATTTCGTTCCGCTTTACTCGGCTATGAAAGAAAATTTTGGTCATATGGTATTCTTGATGGCGGGTGTTTTGAAAGGCGCCTGTTTCAACGACCTGCATAATGCGCTCTAAACAACCGGCTAACCGCCTAACGCCGCGCCAACCGGACAACCCGATTTGCGTGTCTATCCTGAGGTTATAGAGGCGATCGCGCAGGGATTGATTTAATATTCTATCTGGAAGGAAAAACGACTGTAAAATAATTCAGCTCTCTTGCTTACATGCCCTGGGTAAAGTTATTGTTTCCATCCCACTTCGGAGTTTGCGAGGCCTGATAATCAGTCGGGCATCTGCCGCTCGCGTCATTAACCGTGATGGTAATGGCTTGTAGATTTGTACCAATCGTACCCGTATTAGCAGTGGTTAAAGTCATACCCAGGCCAGTGGGAGCAGGCGTGGTCGGATCCGAATCCGGTACCGTAACCCGCTTGGGAACCGCGAAATAATCAGCAAGTGCGGCCGCAATATTGTTGGCATCTGATTCAGCGGCACTGCAGAATGCTTTGTTGCGATAAGAAATGAAGTTCGGAATGGCGATGGCCGCCAGGATGCCGATAATCGCGATAACAATCATCAGCTCGATCAGTGTAAAACCTTTTGAGTTGGATCCTCTTAATTTCTGTAGCATGCTGAAGCCTCGCTGTGTTAATGCTTTATTATTCTTTTTCTTAAAACGCTTTTGAATTGGCCTGTTATTTTGAAACCAATTTCAAAATATTTGCAATAAGCTAGCGGCAATTAATGTGCCATGATAAATTTTTCTGAAAAAAATTTATATATTATTAAAATTATTGTAAAAAAATAAAAAGCACACCCATGTTCAAAATAATTCATCCTGTTAAAATTTGCTGAATTACCGATAATGGTCGACCCGCTGACAAAATCTGTCAGGCCATCGGGCTGGTTATCTCATATTTACGAAAATTTAGGAAACCAGCCCGATATAATAAATCAAATCCATTACGATCGAGAGACTATAGGGACGGATTTGTCAAGTATGCGGATTAAATAACCGCCGGAGAGCGAAAAAAAGCCAAATGTAAAATGTGGGCCAATTTATTTATTAGCTTATTTTTCAATGCCAAGCTTATCAAGGCGGTAACGCAGCGAACGAAAACTGATGCCCAGCAGTTCAGCAGCTTTATTTTTATTTCCGTTGCTGCAATCCAGGGCTTTTTTCAAATACCCGCGTTCAACCTCTTCAAGGATCGAATCCAGGGCAACACCCCGCGCGACTTCATCCAGATCAAAGCGTCGATCCTTAAATCCTTCGATCCAGCGGCGCTTGTGAAGGGAAAGGGCCAGACTGTCCGGTAAAATGATGTTGGTGGTGGAAAGCGCTACACTGCGCTCCAGCAGGTTTTCAAGTTCTCGAATATTTCCAGGAAAGTCATATTTTTTTAGTAAATCAAGTGCATATGATGAAAACTTGGTAATTTCTTTGCCCATTTCCTTAGAGTATTTTTCAAGAAAATGCTGAGCCAATGCCCGCAGGTCGGCTTTGCGTTCCCTGAGAGGCGGCACCTTAATTTCAATCACATTGAGACGATAAAACAGATCTTCTCTAAAATTTCCGTTGATGACTTCCTTTTCAAGGCTTTTATTGGTGGCTGCAATAATCCGAATATCAACCGAAATATCTTCATTGCCCCCCACGGACATAAATACCTTTTCCTGGACCGACCTCAGCAATTTGACCTGAATGGGTGGGCTCAACTCACCGATTTCATCGAGAAAAACGGTTCCTTTGTGCGCGATCTCAAAAAGCCCCTTTTTATCATTGGTGGCTCCGGTAAATGAACCCTTCTTATGGCCGAACAACTCGCTCTCCATGAGCGTTTCCGGAATGCCGCCGCAGTTGATGACCATGAAAGGCCGGTCACTGCGATCACTTTCCTGGTGGATCGCTTTGGCAATCACTTCTTTACCGGTGCCGCTTTCCCCGGTAATAAGGATATTGGTTTTGGTTTTAGCCACCTGCTGAATCATTTTATAAATATGGCGCATAGGCGGGCTGTTACCCACGATCATATCAAAATGCAGGTTTTTTTTCAGTTCATCATCCAGCAGTTTCTTTTCATGTTCGAGGGATCCTAATTCAAGGGCCTTGACAATCGTGGCCATGAGTTCATTTTTATCAAAGGGCTTGGGAACATAATCAAAGGCCCCTTCATTCATCGCCTCCACGGCTGTCTCAGTCTTTGCATAGGCTGATATCAAGATGACCGCGTTGTCGGGATGGTGCTCCTTGGAGGCCCGCAAAACATCCAGTCCGCTGATATCACCCAGCCGAATATCACACAGCAGGAGATCAAAATGATCTTTTTCCAGCAAAGAGATCGCCTCCCGCCCGGATTCGGCGCAGGTGACTTTGTAATTTTCTTTGCTCAGCATGTACTCCAGCAATTCGCGCATGCTGAGTTCGTCGTCGACAACCAGGATATGTGGAGAATTTTGCGTCATAATTTTGTTCCATACTTCCGGTGTTTATAGTTTAATCGGTAAATTCTTAACAAATCTTTAAATTCTTTTCTGTCCAAGGTCGAACTCGTAAACGACCTGTCCCCCGACCATGGTCAAAACAGGCTTGCCCTTCAGCTGCCAGCCTTCAAAGGGACTATTTCGGCTAAGTGACTGAAATTTTGTCGCATCTACCTTATATGTGATATCCGGGTCGATAATGGTGATGTCCGCGGGCCTTCCAATTCGGATGCCATTTTCAAGCCCCAGTATGCGGGCCGGACCAGTTGACATTTTTTCAATCAGGTCGGTTATGGAAATCACGCCTTCTTCCACCAATTTTAAACCCAGCGAAACTGCTGTTTCCAGGCCGATAATCCCGTTGGCGGCTTTATCAAATTCAAGCGCCTTTTCAGGGGCGGCATGCGGGGCATGATCCGTGGCTATTACGTCAATGGTGCCGTCGGCCAATCCCGCCCGGATAGCTGCACGGTCTTTGGCCGAGCGCAAGGGCGGATTCATTTTCGCATGTGTGCCATACTCCCTCACCGCCTCATCGATCAGCATAAAATAATGGGGCGCCGTTTCTGCGGTGACGGCAACACCTTTGAATTTTGCTTCCCGGATGGCCCGAACCGATTCGGCCGTGCTCACATGCGCAATATGAATCGGGCTGTCGGTCAGCTCACTCAGTGCAATATCGCGTTCCACCATGGCACTTTCACTGGTATTGGGTATGCCGGCCAATCCCATTTGATCGGCCGCCGGACCTGCGTTCATAACGCCATCGGCCTTGAGGTTTAAATTTTCGCAATGGGAAATGACAAGCAAGCCACAGCTTTTAGCAACTTCCAGGGCTTTACGCATCAACTGATCGTCCATTACCGGACACCCATCGTCGGATACCGCAATGGCGCCGCACGCTTTGAGTTCCTCAAACTCACAAAGCTGTCGGCCTTCAAGCCCTTTGCTGATGGCCCCTACCGGATAGACTCTGGCAAAATTTGCCTGGACGGCCCGGCTTAATATATATTCAGTGATCTGTCCATTATCGTTTACCGGATTCGTATTTGGCATGGCGCAAACCGCAGAAAATCCACCCCATGCGGCGGCGCGACATCCCGTCTCGATGGACTCCTTGTACTCATGACCCGGTTCCCTGAGATGTACGTGCATATCGATAAAACCCGGGCAAACAATTTTTGCGGTAGCATCGATGTTGCGGACATCCGGCATCCGGCTGGCCGCCGACGGTTTTACCGATTCTAGTTCATCTCGCCTGGTAACTTTAACAATTTTGTCATCCTCAACCAGGATATCAGCAATCGCGTCCAGATTCCCGGGTTCGATAACTCTTGCGCCCTGAATCGCTATCCGCATTGTCAGTTTCTCCGATTATTGATGTGAAAACGATCAGCTGGAAAGAACACGGAGGTTATGAGTCTTTCAATACCTATGGGGACCATAGGAAAGGAGGCCATATTGAATATATATTTATCAGTAAATTGATGGGCTCAAGCGGTTTGTTGGATAATTTTTCACTCTTTATTTTAAAATTTGGCCGAGCCGACTCCATCTGACACCAAAGTTCTCCTTATCCCACGACCAATAGATAATAAAGGCTTTGCCGTTCAGCGCTTTATAATCAACAAAACCCCAAAAACGGCTGTCAAAGCTTTCATCGCGGTTGTCTCCCATCACAAAAAGAGACTGTTCCGGTACGGTTACCGGTCCAAAATTATCTCTGGGACGCACGTTTGCAGATAGAATGCGCGCATCCGTGTATACGCCATAGTCGTGATTAACCTGCTTTTGATTAACATACAGCTTCTTATCGCGAATCTCAATCTCATCTCCTGGAAGGCCGATAACACGCTTGATAAAATCCTTGTGGGGGTCGACCGGATATTTAAAGACAATGATGTCGCCCCGCCGGGGTTTTTTGAGTGGAATAATAGTTTTATGCAGATAAGGTATTTTAACTCCGTATATAAATTTATTGACCAGAATGTGGTCACCGATCTGCAGCGTTTGTTTCATCGAGCCGGAAGGGATTTTGAAGGCCTGAACAACGAATGTCCTGATGAAAAGCGCTATGACGATGGCGACCAGAATGGCTTCAATATTTTCGCGTAGCGCGCCCTTTTTGGGATATCCGCTTTCGGTTTCAGTAAGCTTCTCTGATTTCAACGTTTGTATTACCTTTCTAAACTTCAATGATTTCACGCTCCTTATACCCCCATTTTTTGCTTGCATGGCGAGCGTGAGATGCGAAGTGCGTCGCGGTTTTTATTAAATAATACCGGTGCTATAAATAGCAAGCCTTAAGATTAAATTCCCATAAATTCCGGCCATAACATCATCCAGAACGACTCCGGATCCACCGGCAACTTTTTTTTCAATTGTGCGGATGGGAAACGGTTTTAATATATCAAATGTTCTGAAGAGGATAAAGCCGGCCATCGCCGTTTTCAGGGTAAAGGGTATCCCCACAAAAGTGACGATAAGCCCGGCAATTTCATCAATGACGATTTCAGCGGGGTCCTCTTTTTTTAATATCTTCGCGGCAGCTGCTGCTACCCAAATCGCAAAAAAGATAAACAAAAGCGTGCCAGTGACGGATAGGAATATATTGAGTCCAGAGATCAGAAAGCAGACCGGCAGACCGATTAGAGAGCCGAAGGTACCGGGTGCAAAGGGTACGGTCCCGACAAAAAAACCGGTCGCCAGAAACAGAACCGCTCGGTCTCGAAATTTCATGGCCCGTCTCTATAACCTGAACCGCCGTTTGTCAAGCTGTAAGCCAATCCGCCCGTGGATTCTCGTTGAGATTAAGGAAAAGATTGCTTCGCTCTCCCGCTAAGCGGGATCCCGCAACGAGAGTCTCTGAGCAAACGAAACTTCAAAAGAAATAATCCGCAGATTACGCAGATTGCGCAGATTACAATATGTTAAAAACGTTACTTTAGTACGCAGTTTCTAAATTATTGGGAACTTTTGATGCCCCTGAAATAATTTTCACGAATAGCCCTTAATATTAATTTTTTAAATCTGCGTTAATCTGCGTAATCTGCGGATAAAAAATCTGAGCGCTTGGGGATCTCACTTTCGACAGCTTCCCTGGCGATGGTATCATAAACCACCCGTAAGGGTATTTTCTTTTGAAGGGCAATCTCCCGGCAGACTTCATATTCCGGAAGCAAGCGCGTGTTGCCGTCGGGATCCTTGATGCGTTTAACCCGGACTTTGCCAAGCGAGGTAGTGACTATCAACTCATCCCGGACAAGTAGTTTTCGATGCGCAGGGTAGTAACGGACACCTATGGACGTTGTTTCGGTTAGCAGGCGCCGGATGAGAATATCTTTGCGGTCTTCTTTGCACAAAATTTGAACCATGGTACCGGGCCTGTTTTTTTTCATGTGAACCGGTATCCAGTAAGCATCAAGTGCGCCGTCTTCAAAAATGCGTTCCATTAAAAATCCAAAAAGCTCCGGATTCATATCATCGATACAGGTTTCCAGAATGATGATTTGGTCGGATTGCAAATTTTGCTTCAAATCCGATTTCAGACCCGCCGGGATTCCGGTAATAACGCGTAAAAGATTGGGCCGGTCCTGCAATTCCCGTTGACCGGCACCATATCCTGTTTTTTGTAGCTGCATTTCCGGCAGTGGACCAAATGATTCGGCCAGAGAAGCAATAATAGCGGCGCCTGTCGGTGTGACAAGCTCGCTGGTCGTGTCGGTCCCGTAAACCGGCACTTCTTTAAGAATTTCGATGGTGGCCGGGACCGGAACCGGCAGTTTGCCGTGCTGGCAGTTAACAAAACCTGAGCCCAGAGGGAGCTTAGAGGCTGTCACCTTTTTGATCCCCAGCTTTTCCAGACCCAGCGCGGTACCCACAATATCAACGATGGCATCAATTCCGCCCAGTTCATGGAAATGAACATCTTCCAGAGAGCAGCCATGGATCGCAGCTTCGGCCCGCGCAAGCTTCTCAAATATGCTCAAGCTGGTTGATTTAACGGTTTCAGACAGGGCACAATTCTCAAGGACTGACCTTATCTCTTGGAAATTTCTTGTTTTTTTGAATTCTAATACTTCAACACTTACCAGATTCGCGCTGATTCCGTTGCGGACCACGGACGTTGCCGCCAGGTGAAATCCTTTTAAGGGCAAGCGTGAAAGCTCATCCTGCAACCACTCGAGCGGCACACCCAGATCAATTAAAGCACCCAGCGTCATATCGCCGCTGATACCGGAAAAGCAATCAAAATAAGCATGCATCAGTTTGCAAAATCCTCTTAAAAGACGCCCTTATACGGGTCAGACATAAATATTGACAAAAAAGGCAATGATTATAATATAGAGTCCCCGCAAACATCATTTCGGAAGTGCGCAGCTGTCTGGTGAAGCTCCCGGACTTCAAATCCGGTGTGGGGCGCTAAAACCGTCCCGGGTGGGTTCGATTCCCATGCACTTCCGCCATTTTTCCTTTAGGTTTTGCCCGGCCTTGAAGGAATTTGCCCCTTGCCTCTTTTATTGCAAAATTTCGAGTCACCTAACGAATTGCAGGAAACTATCACAATAACACCTTGAAAACAAGACAAATTGGCGTGCAGAGCAGTCGACGGAATGTCTTATGCAAAACAAAAGGTCATGCTAGTGCGAGCCGCTTAATCCTTGAATTAAGGACAGTTTGATTGTTTTGTTTCAACGTTTGCAGGGCAATGGCCATATTAAGGTTTCTGGTGTCAGAGAAAATAAGGACTGAGTGCTGAGGACTGAGCACAAAAACTCTGCTGGAAGCCTGACGCCTAATGCCTGGCGCCAGATGCCTAAAAGTTGAACCCTGAACACTGACACTTTATAGGAAAAACACAACAAATGAACGTGAAATATGGTGCTTGCGGCTATAGTTGACTTCAAGCTATTTTAACCAGCCTGGCCACCGACTCGACATGAAACGTATGCGGAAAAAGATCAACCGGCTGGACTTCCAGCACCTGATAGGCTTCCTTTAACAGGCTGAGATCACGCGCCAGAGTCGACGGGTTGCAGGATACATACACGATTCGTTCCGGCAACAGCGCCAGCACCTGCTTCACCACATCCTTGTGCATGCCGGCTCGCGGCGGATCAATGATAACAACATCCGGACGGTCTGAAATAGTCGGCAATGTGACTCCAATGTCTCCGGCCAAAAAGTGACAGTTTTTAATATGATTCTTACAACAGTTGATTTCCGCATCGGCTACAGCACTTGCAGCGATCTCTAGACCGACAATCTTGCGTGCTGCCCGGGAAAGCAATATGGGTATGGTGCCCGTACCGCTGTAGAGATCCAGTACGGTTTCCGAACCGCTCAAGCCTGCAAAGGTTTGAACCGTTTCATACAGCTGGGCTGCAGCGAGCGTATTGGTCTGAAAAAATGAATTCGCCGATATTTCAAACTCAAAGGATCCAATCTTTTCAACAATGCTGGCGTTACCGTCAAGCGTACGTTCAAATTCTCCAATGGCCACACCGGCCTTGCGGGAGGTGATATTATTGATGACCGCTGTCACCTGCGGATACTTTTCCATTAAAAAATTGGCAAGAGGTTGCAAGGCCTGATTCTCATCGGAAGCGGTTATAAGGTTTACCATCCATTGATCATAGGCAACCGAATGGCGCAGCATTAAAAACCGCCAGAAGCCCCGATGGCTTCGCAGGCCATATACCGGCAGATCAGAAGATTTAATAAATTTTCGGACGTCATCCAGGATATGATTCCCCAAATCCGGTTGCAGCAGGCACCTTTTCGTATCGAAGACCTTAAAAAAAGTCCCCGGAACGTGCAGCCCGATGCCAAAACCTTTATCGATTTCGGGTTGCTGCATCTCGTCCGGAGTCAACCATCTTCTATCCGTGCACGAAAACTCCATTTTGTTGCGATAGCCGAATGTCAGGGGCGACGGGATCGTTGGGTGTACCGGCACATCTTTGATCTGCCCGATATGCTGCAGGGACTCATGAACATGTTGACGTTTGTAAATAAGTTGAACTTCGTATTTTAAAAATTGCCACTTGCAGCCACCGCAAAAACCACTATATACACAGGGTGGCTGAATGCGATTCGGCGACGCTTTTATCAAATCCATAACCCGCGCTTCAGCATAGTTCTTTTTCTTGCGGCTGATATGGATCAAAACAACATCACCTGGCACTGCCTGGTCCACAAATACAGCCATTCCGTCTATGCGTACCAGGCCTTTTCCGCCAAAGGCGATGTCGCTGATTTCAACTTCGATTTGCAGGCCTTTTTTTACTTTCATCGCCGGTGAATCCTTATTTCGATGATAAACCTGGTAAAATTAGATATTAAAGTATATATTTAGTTTTTATAATATAAATACTTATTTTTTATATTAAATTTTCATTATCAAATCGCAGCTTGCGCAACGTACACCAAATTATCATCATGGTCAATTCCAGGAAAAATGCTGTTATTGAAGAAATCCTATTTTCATCAAATGGATTTTTACTAAAGGGCTACCTGCATCTGCCGCCGATTGATCAAGCACCTGTGGTCATCGGTTCTCACGGGTTATTTAGCGACAAAAATTCGCCCAAGCAAATTGAACTGGCGCATAAATGCAATCAAAGCAATATCGCTTATTTTCGCTTTGATCACCGGGGCTGCGGCGAAAGTAAGGCCCCTTTCGAAGCACTCACCTCGCTGGAAGTGCGTTATACCGATCTGATTACCGCAGCGCACATTCTGAAAGCCCGGCCCGATATCGGTAATAAAATGGCGCTTTTTGGCAGCAGTATGGGCGGCACGGTTTGCCTGGCGGTCGCCAGTGATGCAAAAATTGATGCCGTCGTCACATGGGCAGCCCCGATTCGCAGCACCGATCTTGTTCAAAAGGCGACCAATCTCCGCAGAATAAGCGATTCAAATATCCCTTTTAAAAGGAATCCGTTCGATATTTCAAATCGACTTGCCCGCGTCCAAAACATTCTTGTTTTTCACGGTGCTGCCGATGAAACTGTTCCCCTTTCGCATGCCAATGAAATATACAAACATGTCAGTGAACCCAAAAAACTGATTGTGTTTCCGCAAAGCGACCATCGTATGAGCAATCTGGCACATCAAAAGGATTTTATTCGCCAGGCAATTGCCTGGTTTCGCGTCAACCTGATACCTGAATAAATGAATATTTACAAAGCGGTGTTCCACCTTAGGTAACGAGAACGAGGACGACGACGAGTACGATGCGGAAGGAATGTTGCCTAACCTCGTATTCGTGCGCGTGCTCCTTCGCGTCCTCGATATTGGTTATTTTGAGATAGTTTCTAAAATTGGGGCGGGTTGATACCCAGCAGCTCGCGGCGCAGAACGTCTAAAGCAGCCACCGCAAACACCTGTTTATTCATGATTCGGTTGCCAAACCAAAAATGAAAGCGCCGGCCGGCACATTCACGCGGGGTCGCCAAACCGATACAGACCGTACCAACGGGTTTGTCTTGTGTGCCACCGGTGGGCCCGGCAATACCGCTGGTCGCCAAACCATAAGTGGCACCGGAGATCCTCCGTACGCCCCGGGCCATTTCCTTGGCAGTATTCTCATGAACAGCACCGTGCCTAGCGATCGTTTCTTTTGATACATTTAAAATATCAATCTTGGCCTGATTCGAGTAGGTGACGCCGCAAAAAACAAAATAATCCGAACTGCCGGATTCATTGGTTAGCCGGTTGGCAATCAAGCCTCCGGTGCAGCTTTCAGCCAGCGCCAGCGTAACCTTTTTTTCTCTAAGCAGGCGCCCAACAGTTTTCTCCATCGGATCACCTTGTTGAGAAAAAATTTTGTTACCCATCTTATCCATAACCCAACGAGCGGCTGATTCTAAATTGTCGATCAATTGCTGCTTATGGGCCCTATTGGCATATAGCTTCACCTGAATTTCTGGAAATCTTACCCGCAGCCCCAGTGATATTTCCGGAAAAATGTTCTCTAAGTCCGCCAGGCGCTCAAAGACCTTGGATTCGGTGAGCCCGAATGTCGACAGGGTCTTTACCCGATAGAAAGTACGTGTCGCTCCCAGGTTTTGGATTATTTGAGGCAAAACTGAATCCGATAACATGCGACGCATTTCACGCGGTACGCCCGGCAGAAAGAAAAACAGGCATTTTCCGATCTTCATACTAAAACCGGGGGCGCTACCGATCGGGTTCGCCAAACATTGGGCCCCTTCCGGCAGCAGGGCCTGTTTTTTACTGGCAGGATTCATCACCCGCTTACGCGTTTTAAAAAAGGATTCAAGCGATTGCCGCGCAGATGGATTGGGAACAAGCTGAACTTGAGCTGCTGCTGCAGCTGCTTGTGCTGAAAGATCGTCGGATGTAGGGCCCAGCCCGCCGGTTACCACAGCGATCTCGGCCCGGTTGCCAATCTCTTCAAAAGCAGAAATTAGAAGATCGAGGTCATCGCCCACACACATATGCCGGGCCACGAAAACGCCGACTTCTCCCAGCTTATCTGCAATGAAGGCCGAATTGCTGTCAATTAGAGCCCCCGAGCGGATTTCATCGCCGGTTGCCATGATTTCAGCAATCATCGAACATAAACTCCTAAGGTTAAAAAGCTTTGGGTAACTTCACTCTGGTGGCGCCAGGACAAATGCGGAGGTCGGCGGGTCAATGTTTGCCCAATATTGATCAACATCCAGTTGAAAATCTGCCCCTTGCTTATCTGCAATTCTTATCCGAAACGGTACCTCATATCCATTCACGCGCTGCATGCTTTCAATTTTAGCACGATACATCAATGAACCCGATCGATCAAACACGTCGATTTGGCGGACTTGAGAACGGCTTGCGTTAAGATATATCTTTTCGCGAACCCCCCACCATCTTTCCTTCAACACCAGAACATATCCATTGCCCGCCTTTTCCTCGAGCAGATCGACCGAATTGAATTTACGAATTGGAATTCCACCGGCTAACAACATAACGATATCGCTGGATGTAATGGGAATTGAAATGATTTTTTTCAGGCTGGGATCGCTTGCGCGGAATTTTTTAAAAACCGTATCCTGACCCTGGGTTTCCAGGTAATAAAGCCATTTGCCGTCAATGGCCAGTTTTATCGCCGGAAAACCGGAAACCCAGACGGCAATGCTGAGTTTGACTGGCTTTTCTCCAATCCAGGCCAATCGCTGATCGACTTGAATGATGCCATTTTGCCATAATTTGATTTTACCGATTCCTTTGAAGTTTTTGAGTGTATCATTTTTTGTTTGCAGGGTAGACAGCGGGTTGCGGATTTCGGTAGCCCTTGCGGCAGGCGTGATCTCCAATTCTCTGGAAGGCTTAAAAAAGGCGCAGCTTGAAAATAAGAAGCCGACGGTCAGCAGAATGATGACACGATACCATTTCATACGGCTCATGCACCATTACCGGTAAGTTCGCGAATCTTTTTTTCAAGTTCTTCTTTATCTTTTTCTTTTTTCTCTAATGATTTTTTATAAAACTTAAGCGCATTTGTTTTATCTTCTAACATTAAATACGCGTCCCCGACATGCTCTAACATGATGGGGTCATCCGGGACAATTTCGATGGCCTTTTGCAGATATTCCAGTGCTTTTTCAAACTCGCCTTTTTTATAATAGACCCAGCCCAGGCTGTCGGTAATATATCCATCATCGGGTTTGTATTTCAACGCTTCCAGGATAAGTCGTTCCGCTTCATCCAGATTTTTGCCGAGGTCGGCATACGTGTATCCAAGATAATTCAACGCATTGGAGTGCTTTGGGTCTATCTCTATCACCTTGCGCATTGCACTCATGGAAGCATCCTTTTTATTGGACTTGTCATATACCACACCCAGGCGAAAATAATATCTTGGATTGTCCGGCTCTAATTTAATGGCCTGTTTGATGGCCGTCTCCGCTTTTTCAAATTGCTCCTCTTCTTCATAAAAGGTGCCAAGATAATAACTGAATTCGGCGTTTTCGGGCTCGTTTTTAGTTGCATCCACCAAAAGCTTAATAGCTTCGTCATTTTTCTTATTTTCCGATAGAATATAGGCAGTATGAATGACGGCATCTTCGTAGAATCTAGACGCTGCAGTGACTTTCCTGAAATATTTCAAGGCGTTTTGATTATCTTTTTTCCCATAAAACGCAATACCGGTAACATGATTCATATCGGCGCTATCCGGAACCGCTTTTAACATTCCTTGAAGGATAACAATTCCTTCATCATATTTTTTTTTATCAATATACAGTTGAATTGTTTTTATAATGATTTCAAACTCGGAAATGCTGCGCCTACCCAATTCTCTGAAAATTTCAGCGGCCTTCTCTGCTCTGCCATGCGAGTAATTGTAGTAGCCTAATTCCATGGAGGCCTTAACATTGCCGGGATTGCGCTCCAAAATATCTTGATAAATTTTGACAATTTTTTCGTGTTTGTTCTGATTATTATAAAGCTTGAGAAGCTCAAATCTTGGTTCCAAAAGCTCGGGTTCGAGTTCTAAGGTTCGCTCAAATTCTTTTTCAGCCGCCGCCACATTACCCTGTTCGGCATAAATTTTTCCTAGATAAAAGTGGCCGGCATGCGACGCTGGAAAATTGTCAATCAATTGATCAAAGATTCGTTGGGCCTGATCCGGTTTGCCGGCTTCTAAATACAGACTCCCAAGAAGTGAATATACTTTTTCCTGTTGCGGGTCTTGAGCTATAATCCTTTCATAAGCGTTCATCGCTTCAGCGGTGTTTTTTCGAACCTGCTGAATGCCGGCGTATAAAATGAGTGATTTAACATCATGGGGGTGTTCCTTAATAATGTCTTCGAGAACACCGATTGCATTTTCAGTTTCTTTATTTTGCAAGTAGACGGTGGCGAGTTCACGCCTTAAATACAAAGACTCCGAATCCATTTGGATGGCTTTTTTAAGCAGGACGACAGCTTGATCCAGATTACCCGATCGTCTCTGGATCTGGGCCTCGGTAAAGTAGTAGTACCCGTTATCGGATTGGTGAATTCGGGAATCCCTGAAGGCCGGCTTCATCTTTTGAGAAGAATGTTGCGCGCACCCAGCGCTAAAAAATACGACCGCCAAAGATATGGCCAGCGTTGCTTGTAACAATTTTATGTGACTCATTGCCCTGTATATCCTTTTAAAGCCTATATGGCTCGCTATTCGGCTGCGCTGCCTTCCGTATAAGAAGCAAAGTCCGGAATTTCCCTTTTAAAAAATTCCCTCATCTTCTTGATAATGTTTTTTTCAACCTGTCGAACTCGCTCCCTTGATATTCCGTAGCGATCGCCGATCTCCTGTAAGGTCACCGGACTGTCCGAAAAAATACGTAAGTCAAATATTTCCAACTCCCGCGGTGTCATCTTTTTGCGGAACTCGGCAATTTTATTATGCAGCAGAACTTCTATTTCCTTTTTTGATACTTGATCTTCGATGGATACTGAGTTGGTGCTTAAAAATTCGATTCTTTCAGTGTCTGAATCGTCCTTTAGTGGGGCATCAAGCGAGACATCCCAACCATCCAAACGCTGATCCATATCAACGATTTCACGCTCAGAAACTCCCAGGCGCTCGGAAAGGAGTTTGGGTTTTGGATCAAAACCTTCATCGATCAACTTTTGCTTTTCTTTTTTCAATTTGAAAAACAACTTGCGCTGCCCCTGAGTGGTGCCAATTTTTACAAGACGCCAGTTGTCCATAATAAATTTAAGTATATAGGCCTTTATCCAGAAAGAGGCATAATATGAAAATTTAACATTTTTGTAAGGGTCAAATTTTTTAACGGCCTGCATCAGCCCGATATTGCCTTCCTGGATCAAATCAAGCAAATTCTGCATCCAAACCCGCTGGAATTCCAAGGCGATTTTTACAACGAGTCTTAAATTGGAGGTGACCAGCTTATAGGCAGCTTGCTTATCACCATGTTCGCGAACTCGAATACCTAATTCTCTCTCTTGTTCTCTGGTCAGCAAATTGTAATTGCTGATTTCTGTCAGGTAGCGTTGCAGTGGATCAAATTTAACCAGTGCCTTTTCAGATTGTTTACCTGCAGATCCCTTGGCCTTCTTTACAGCGATAGGGGCTTTCTTTTTGATGGTTTTTTTTTGCTTAACTGGCTTTTTTTTCATGAGAAATGTCCAGGATTATATTTCCACCTTGGGGCTCTAAATCACTTTAAATCATTCGAAGGCGATGCCGTCTGAATGAATCGTTGCCTCCATTTCTATGGACATATAAACCAACATATGATATCGATACCATCTCAATATGCGCCTGTAGCTCAGTTGGATAGAGCAACGGACTTCTAATCCGTAGGCCGCAGGTTCGAATCCTGCCAGGCGTACCACGCATACCAAAGCTCCAGAGCAACTTGCTTGGGAGCTTTTTTGTTGGAATCAACAAGGAATCAATTGAAGTTAAAGTAAGGTAGGCCTCTCGTTCTGCCTTTTGAACGCCAAGCGTTCACTTTATCAGATCTAAATGCTATTAGATAGCAGGACTAACTGGAAACCTCAAGTTTTTTCTTTGCTACAATTGGTAGAGAGCATGTTAAGATCAAGAAGTTACAAAATCAAAGCATTTCTATAACCGCTTTCAAGATATTTTTTTTATGAGCAGATAAACCTTGAGCCTTGGCGATAAATAAATGGGGGCCAACCGCAAGGAAGATTTGGGAAGGGTTTCTCAAAAGAAGGCAGCACATCAGTCAATAATGGTTTTATAATATTTTACACCGACTTTGAACTCCGGCACCTCGGTTTCTGCAGGTTGACGGCACCATTTAACCTCCGCAAAATAGCCTTCATAAAGTTCCGCGTGAACCGCATCCGGAGAATATTTTTCCATCATAATGTAGATGTCGGAACCCGGGTTAACCTCATCAGGAGCTTTAAAGCACATGCCGTCTTTTGAATAGTTACACATAACCGCTTTAATAAATTGATCGCTATTATGATAAGCATATATAATTGGTGCATCAAGGTCTTGACGATCAAACACCCTTCTTTCGTCTTTTTTATTCATCACCTCCCCTTTCTTAGAGGGGTTTATCGGGTAAGGATGTTTCTGGGGTGATGCGCAATAATCAGAAGATAATCACTGTGATTCTAACTATTATTATCAGATAAAGAAGCCATATGTCAAATAATAAATATAGTGATATCAACCAAATGGGCGACACTCAGTCAATATTCTCACTGACATCAGATATTTTTAAAATTCCCCCAAAAGACATCCCGGACTCCTAGACGGTTTGCAAATTAAATAAATTTTCCTTTGTTTTGGTCCAGATCTCCTTTTCTACCGCAAAATTAAGTGTAGATTCAAACCACGCTTCTGCATAGGTGCTGAGAAGGCAGGACACTCAAGTTTGGTAATTAAGTGACCGATAAATACTCTAAATGCCAGGCAAATCCGAATTAACATAAGTATTTAAAATATTGAACAATTTTGATGAATTCGTAAAAAGTCGAATTCATCAAGTGTTTGGTGTTTCGTGTATGGTGTTTGGTATAAAATATATGATACTATATCGGCATGTTAGAATACTAAACACTAAACACCAAATACAAAATACACTCGTAAAAAAGATGCTTTTCTGACTTTTTACGAGATTATCATTTTTTTTTGCGAAATCTAATTAGCGATCTGGCAAGGAGAATTGAAAATGGGCACAAATAACTTAATTTTCTTGGAAAATCTAGAATGGTTTGATGAAACCGGCCAGGAGCTTGTCCACCGCTTTCCGGAAGAAGGCTCCGGAGAGATCAAATACGGCGCACAGCTGACCGTCAGGGAAAGTCAGGCTGCTGTTTTTTTCTACAAGGGCAAGGCGGTCGGTGCATTCGGACCCGGACGGCATACCCTGAAAACTGCCAATATTCCAATTTTAACAAAAATTGCCAGCCTGCCCTGGGGCGGGACGAGTCCCCTGCGCGCTGAAATGTATTTTATTAATTTTAAGGTGTTTACAAATTTGAAGTGGGGCACGCGCGACCCGGTTGCGTTCAAAGATTCCGAGCTGGGGCTGATTCGTCTGAGAGCTTTCGGCGTCTTCAACCTTCAGATTGTTCAGCCTGTATTGTTTGTCAACCGTTTAGTGGGAACTCAGGGCATGTTTACTACGGCTGAAATAGAAGAATACCTGAATCGCGTCATCGTCTCCCGTTATAATGATTATATGGGCGAAACAATTGATTCGATTCTCAATCTGCCCTCAAAGTATGATGAACTATCCCAGGGGCTCTCAGAGCGACTGACGGAGGATTTCAGTCATTTTGGTATCCGCATGACCCATCTTTACATTAATTCGATAACCCCGCCACCAGAAGTGCAACAGGCGATCGACGATCGTAGCCGGATGGGTGTTTTCGACGATATGAACAAATTAATGCAGATGAAAGCCGCGATGGCCATGGAAAAAGCCTCTGAATCCAAAGGCGGTTCCGGTATGGGAATGGGTACCGGACTCGGATTGATGATGCCAGCCATGTTCGCCCAGTATTTTTCAGGAGCCCAGCCACAGTCTGGCAAGGATCAGCCGCAATCTAAGTGCCCGGAATGCGCCAATTCGATTCCAACCAGTTCCAAGTTTTGTCCGGATTGCGGTCATCAGCTTTTGGTTTTCGAGCAATGTTCGCGCTGTTCGAAAAATCTCACGCCAACGGCAAAATTTTGTTCGCGCTGCGGTCACCCGACTGAGGAAAAACCCGCATCAAGATCATGCCCAAATTGTGGAAATGAGAACTTATCCGGGGCATTTTTTTGCAATGAATGTGGCGAAAAAATAAGTTAATGATTTGTATTCACAACCACAGATGGTACTGCGCCAATTTAAATGTAAATCAAGGCTTCCGAAGAGGAAAAAAAATGGAACGCCAATCAATTTGAATTGTTCTTCGTAATCTTCGGGGCGAATCAGAGTAGATTAATGAATCGGAGAATCGCATTAATTTCCTAATTGAACATCAGTGCCCGCAATGCGGTGCACCTGCTCTTATGGAAGAGACCGAGCGCCTCTTTGCCTGCGAATTTTGCAGGGTAAAGTCTTATCTGGCGCCAGAAGATGTGTTTCGTTATATGCTTCCAAACAACGCCGGCACCTCGAAAGACATCGTGTTCTTTCCTTATTGGCGCTTTAAAGGCATGTTATTTGCCTGCGCGGGAAACGGTATCCAGCACCAATTTGTCGATGTAAGCGTCCAGGCCGTTGCCTCTCAATTGTTTCCAGTTAGCCTGGGCCTGCGCAGCCAGGCACTGAAACTCAAATTCGTGACACCGCAGACCGCCGGTCGGTTTCTGAAACCCACCCAAACCCTGGCGGATATCGAACAAAACTTTGATGATCGTTTTGGCAAGTCTTTACCCAAACCCGTGCTTCATCGTGCCCATATTGGTGAAACCATCAGCCTGATTTATGCCCCCTTTTATATTGAAAACCGCATCCATGATGCGGTGCGCAACCGGCCGGTCGCGGTGTCGCGAACAGAAGATTTTGACATCGAACAATTGCCTGTAGAAAGCCCGCATTGGCAAATTCATTTTATTTCGACTCTATGCCCCAACTGTGGCTGGGATCTGGATGGAGAAAAAGATTCCCTAGTGTTGCTGTGTAAAAATTGTACTTCCGCTTGGTATGCGGTCGGCAAAAAATTAAAAAGGATTCAGTTCGGCAAGCATCCGACCAGAGTAGACGAGGCGGTTTATCTGCCATTTTGGCGCATTCGGCCTGAAATCTCCGGATTAAGTCTCAGTAACTATGCGGATTTGATTCAGGTTGCCAATATCCCGAAGGTCGTCCAGCCTGGATGGGAAGATATCAGTTTTGACTTCTGGGTGCCCGCCTTTAAAATCCGTCCTAAAATTTTTTTGCAGCTTTCAAAAAATATGACGCTTTCGCAACTTCATACTGAACTGACTGAGGAACTGCCTGAGATTCAGCATCATCCGATTACCTTACCGATAACCGAAGCCATCGAGAGTTTAAAAGTCAACCTGGCCAGCTTTTTTAAACCCAAAATCAGGCAGGCAGATATTCTGCATGGGATTGACATTGCTGCAAAAAGCTTTGTACTCGTATATGTTCCTTTCATCGAAAAACACCACGAACTCATCCAACCGGATCTACAGTTTGCCATTAATAAAAACATAATCGCACTTTCTGGTAATTTATAATCATATCGGTCTGGCCTGGCAAGTGACCCACCTAACTCAACACGGATTCAGGACATTGATTTAGTATTGATTGAATTCGACCCGCTCAGCATTTGAACAGTAAAACCCCGCCAAGCGAAAACAGTGTGCTTGTGTGGCCTCACATTGAAAAATATGTTGATTCATGGGATAAACAGGTTATGGTGAATTCAAAAGCGCCTTCCCCGGATACCCTTATCGATCAATTTTTAAACTATTTAGTGGTCGAAAAAGGCCTATCAAAAAAAACACTTGAAGCTTACAGCCGCGATATCAGCAGATACCGAATTTTTCTGGATGAAAATAAATCAATACATTTTTCGGAAGCAGATACCCCCTTAATTTTGAAGCATTTAATTCTTCTCAGAAAATCCGGATTGGCGGCGCGTTCACGAGCACGCCATCTGGTCGCCATTAGAGGACTCTATCGTTTTCTGGTTCAGGAAAAGGTGTTGCGGAATGATCCGGCCAGACTGATTGATCTACCAAAAAGCAGTTTAAAATTACCCCATGTCTTTTCCAGAGAAGAAATTGTGCTTCTGCTCGAGACGCCGGACACCCAAAAACCCCTTGGGGTCAGAGACGCCGCCATGCTGGAATTGCTTTATGCGGCCGGATTGCGAGTATCAGAGCTCATCAATTTAAAATTACAAGATATCAACCTGGAAGCCGGATTTGTTCGCGTTTTCGGCAAAGGTTCCAAAGAAAGGATTGTGCCAATCGGCATGCATGCCAAAGAAAAAATTCGTCATTATCTAAATACCGCTAGACCCCAGCGCTTAAAACAAACACCCAGCCCATATCTTTTTATTGCCCGGGCAGGTAAACCCATGACGCGCCAGGGGTTTTGGAAGTTGCTGCGGCGGTATGCACTGCAGGCCGGCCTTAACAAAAATATTACACCTCACAGCGTAAGGCATTCGTTTGCCAGTCACCTGTTGGAAGGCGGTGCCGACTTAAGAGCAGTGCAAATCATGCTGGGACATGTGGACATTTCTACAACCCAAATTTACACACATGTCACCCGTGATCATCTTAAAAAATTGCACAAGAAATTCCATCCAAGAGGATAGGACAGCAAACGGGTGGGGTGACCTGCCGTTAAAGCTCACTATTTATTTTTCGGCAGGCGATCATTCAATTCCAATGTTCAGGCTTGGGGGGACAGAACAAAAATCCGCCCGTTCAACGGATGAAACAAAAATTTTGCATGGGGGACAAAACTTTTTTGGCCTGCCCCTGCCAGTCCAAATCATTTTCATCCTGTGATTTGCCCCACATTTTGGACAAACACATTTAACGGTAAGGCCTTCCTTTAATTTAATCGGATGAGCAAATTTTTCTTCTTTTTTTAAACACCGGCTTGCTTTGGTTGCGGCCATTTTTATGTCTCCTTGCCTAAATAAAATTTAACCTATGTTTTTAGCCTGTGCTCAGATTCCCCCTTTTTTCCTTGGGACCGCTCCCTTCTTTGTTGATTAGTCTGTACCGATGGATATTGTACTGTTCCCTTTTTGCTGAATTCACATTAGCTGACTGTGATTTCAAAAATATTATTACTTTTTCTTTTTTTTATATTTTTTCAAAAGATCTTCGATAGCCTCCTCCAGGAGGACTCCCAAAGATTTATCTAAATCAACCGCCAGGTGCTTGAGTGCTTTAAGGCAATCCTCATTGATCCGCGTGGAAAATGTTTTCTTTTTACTCATGTAATAAACCTTATATTATTTTTATATTTATTTCAAGAAAAAAATATATATTATTTGAATAATTAATTTTATTCTTAATTAAATTATTCTAGCATTAAATCGCTAAGAACGCTTTAGAAGTATAAGTATGGTTTTCAGATGTGTTTCGTCTGTGGATTAAAGAAGATTTCGAAACGCTTAATTTACGTAAAAATAAGGAGCTCACGACCACTTGACAAACCAAAAGCGAAAGTGATACTCGCAAATGTCGATCCACCTGCAAAATGGATCATTTAAAAATCATTTTGTCTTATCAGCAGATAAGTAGGCGAACACTTTGGACGCTGTTATTATCGTAATCGGATTGATTTTGGCCCTGGCCGGTATGCTCGGCTGTATCTTGCCTTTAATCCCCGGGCCGATTTTTAGCTTTCTCGCCCTTATTCTTCTTTCCTGGATAAAAAATTGGCAGGTCTTCAGTCAGACTTTTTTAATCGTTATGGGGTCATTGACCGCCATATTGATGATGTTAGACTATATTGCCCCTGCTTGGGGTGCCAAAAAATACGGCGCCTCCAAACGCGGTCTGTGGGGGTCTGCAATTGGGATGATCATCGGGATATTCTTCATCCCGCCATGGGGAATAATCGTGGGGGCCTTTATCGGCGCCCTGGTTGGTGAACTTCTGAGTGGAAAATCAGGCAAAAATGCATTACGGGCAGGATGGGGAATCCTTATTGGAAATGTTCTGGGAATCGGGTTAAAACTGGCATTTACAACAATTGTACTCTTCTATTATATCAAAGCCATGCTATAATCGAATCTCTTTTTTAAATTAAAAATAGACCTCGCAAGGAGACCGGGTTTCATTTGAGATCGAAGTCGGCGCGAGAGGACCAGCCGCTAAAAATGTAGAAAAAGAAGAAGCTTAAATTTACCCGGCATGCTAAAGGCATCTCGATAGAATCGAGATGCCTTTTTTTAATGTCTTATCCTGTTTTAATTAGTACCCATCTGAAAATGATATTGTTTCAAAGGATCG
>Ga0255055_10000187_pt1 | contig 46612 bp, 37 predicted proteins | sample JV7_2_27_MG_FD_188633 | JGI IMG/M metagenome (GOLD analysis project Ga0255055, IMG submission 188633) | Seawater microbial communities from Jervis Inlet, British Columbia, Canada - JV7_2_27 | ecosystem: Environmental > Aquatic > Marine > Inlet | place: Canada: British Columbia | collected... | reverse complement strand
AATCCCTAAGGTGAACGATTTATTTTTAAAATACAATGTTCCCCCATTTATTTACATGAAAATTATGAAACATTCTCATTACGGAATTTTTCGACCAATACTTCGATATAATAAATACAAAGATGAAGAAAAAATACATAATCTTCTAAACGAAATTGTCGACCTATGTATCGTTGAAGGCTGTATTCCCTATAAGACGCCTATTTGGATGACAGAAAAAATGCGTGAAGTTATAAACCCTGGCTGGTTAAAGCTATTCGAAAAGATTAAGAATTGTATTGATCCAAATAAGATATTTAATCCCAGAAGATGGAACACTTAGAAACAAAATTGTAAGCAATTAATATGATAAAAAATTACTTTTAAAAATTCTGTTAATTTATCAAAATAAAGGTATATAAAAAAAATTATCAAAATAAGGTATATTAAATGATAGAAACAAATATAACAAAAATGTTTGGGATAAAACACCCTATATTTAGCGCTCCGATGGGTCCATTTTTTACCCGCGAACTAGCTCTTGCAGTCAGTGAAGCTGGTGGCTTAGGAGTGTTATCAAACGTCAATATTGTTGGCACAGATCCCGTTGAGGAACATAAGGCAAGCATAGAATATATGATTGAACATACTGATAAACCTTTTGGTCTTAATATTCTTACATCTCGGAATAATGTTGGAGTCAAGCAAATGGCTAGAATGTTACCTAAGATAGTCAAAGCTAATGTAAGAATGCGAGATCAGTGCAAATATTGGTTGACTTCCGCAGGTTCTTCAAAATTTCTTCCCGGCTCTAAATATTTTCAGGAGTTACGCGAGAATTCAGAGGTTAAACACTTTCACGTAGCTCCAGCTGTTTGGTTGGCTCAGAAGTGTGTGGATGCAAGAGTAGATGGAATAGTGGTGACCGGTACTGAAGGTGGAGGGCATCAATCATATGAGAGAGTTAGTACTCTTGTTCTCCTCCAACAGATTAATAAAAAGTTCCCTGATTTACCAAAGATTGCTTGCGGGGGTTTTGCTACCGGAGAATCTTTAGCTGCGGCACTTTCGTTAGGTGCAGGTGCAATAGCAATGGGATCAAGATTTATAGCTTCTAAGCAGAGCGAATTTCATGAAGCATATAAAGGGTTAATTCCTCCTGGAACACCACAAGACACCGGTCTTTTTACAGGATCCTTCGGACCTATTCGTTTGTATAAAAACGAATATGCTTTATCCCATCCAGCTCCCAGTAGTAAAGAAGAAATGATCGCTTACGAACAATCCATAACTCCAGAACAAAGAGTAAACGATTTAGGTTCTTATGACAGAGTATATAACGGAGATGTTACCACTGGAGCCGTTCTCTTGGGTCAGTCGATAGGAATTATTGATAGCATAGACGATGCCAATGATATTATTGAAAGGATAATTAAAAAGGCTGAGAGTGTTATCAGAAACAATAGCTCAATGTTGAAGTAAGAACCTATTTTAACTAAATAAAACCAATTTTATACTTTTTTTTAAAAATTGAACAAAAATTTGATTTGAAAGAACTGTTTTAAGAGAAGGATTATGCTTAATATAGAATTTCCAGATGATTTAATCTCCCTTTCATTGTATAATGTTTTTAGCTCTAGAATAAATGATAGGAAATTTATTAAACACGTAAAAGATTGGAATAAGAAAATCGTTCTTCATATTGAACCTTTCTATCCTGTAACAGTAATTTTTGATGGGACTAACATTAAATTTGATAGGAAAGAGATCCCAGAACCAGATATGAAGGTAACAATCCATGTAAACACCATGCTTGATATCGCAAACGATCGATTGAATCCCTTTTTTGCTATAGAAGAGGGGAAAATGGAAGTTGACGGGCTAGGGGAAGATAGCGAAAAAATAATGCGATTTTATAATATATTCGTAGTTTCGATGCAGATGGTTGCGAGCGAGCCGAATGTGAATTATTTTGAAATAAATAAGGATACAAGGTGAAATAACTCCAATGACAACAATACAACAACGAAATGTGTTTGAAAGGATATCAAAAGATAATGTTTATTCTAAATTGGTTAAAATTTTTGGTAGGGATTATGTTTCAGATAAAGATGTTGACTTGTACCCATATTCTCAAGATATGACGGAGAACAAACCCCACATGCCCGATTTTGTGGTAATCCCTCAAAATAATGAGCAGCTAATTGAACTAGTTAAGTTTTGTAACGAGTTCTCGATTCCAATAGTTCCATATGCTACGGGAAATAATGTTGGAGGATTAACTATACCTGATTATGGAGGGATTATTGTTGATTTTGGTAAGAAAATGAACAAAATATTGCATATAGACGACAACATGATGTATGCACTCTTAGAACCAGGTGTCACTTTTGGTCAACTTAAAAAACATTTAGAAGAAAATTACCCACAACTAAGATATAGTTTCCCAAACGCACCTCCTTACTCAGGCGTGGTGGGAAACGTGTTACTAAGTGGTATGACAAATTTAGCGGCGAAAATAGGGTCAATGGCAGATAGTATTAATGGCCTTGAAGTCATAACTGCTGATGGAAATGTAGCTCGGATCGGTTCTTGCTTTTATGGAAAAGACAAAGCAGATGACGATAGTTGGTGGTGTAGGTATCCGATGCCAGATCTTTTAGGATTGTTTGTAAATTTTCAAGGTATGACGGGGTTAGTTACTAAGTGCGCCGTTCAACTGTGGCCAAAAGAACCGATTGAGAAACCACAACTTGTTGTTTTTTTCGGATTAACAGATGTAGCACCGTTTTTAAGAGAGGTTGGAAGGGCGGATATTGTTAACGATGTTGCTGCTTTTTCAGTAGAAGTTGCTAAAATGGAAGTTGGAATACCAGAACCGGTGAGATATCCTGAAGAACCTCCTTATACTGCGGTTGTGCCAATGTCCGCGAAAACTGAAAACCAAATGAATGCAAAATTAGAAATTCTTAATAATATAATTGAGAAATTAAATAACGAAGGAACAAATATTCATTTAATTGATTATCGCGAATTTGCCAAGTTGTTTAATTTAAAGGCTCTTAATATTTTCAATTTGCCCTCACAAATACTTTCCTTACACGAGTATAGTGGACTAACCTGGTTTGGTGCCTATGCTCCATCCCATAAATTTGAAGAACTTATCGAAAAAACGGATGAACTTTACCGTAAGCATGGAGTTCCTCCCTTTAATTATCTTAAAATCATGAAAGGAGGTCACTACGGCATTTTTCGTCCTATTTTCAGGTTTAAGAAATTTAAAGATCAGGATAAGATTGTAAAGTTATTAGAAGAAATTGCCGATGTTTGTATAGATCTCGGTTGTATACCCTATAAAACTCCATCGTGGATAACTGCTAAGTTGAGAGAGAAAATTAATCCAGGATGGCTTGCTCTTTTTGAAAAAATAAAGGATTGTATGGACCCAAATAATATATTTAATCCCGGAAGGTGGAATACGTAAATGGTCGAAATTGATGACAATTTAATTGGAAAAGATGTTTTAGAAATGGCATTTGAACGCTGTATCAAATGCAGTACTTGTAAATATAGTTATAAAGACTTCGAGAAATCGTGCCCGAGTGGTGAAAAATTCCTATTCGAATCGTATTGGGCATCAGGTCGAATCAGAATAATACGGGGAGTGTTAAACGGAGATCTGGAATGGACAGAAGATTTAATTGATCCAATATTTGCTTGCACAACTTGTGGAGCTTGTATGGACGCTTGCCAAGCACCTCACGCTGATTACATTGTCGAAATGATAGAAGCGCTAAGAGAGTTAGCAGTAAAAAACATAGGGTCAGCAGAAAACCAAAAATTTTTGGTATCTCGGTGCGAGGATAGCTGTAATCCCTATGGTGAAGCAAACTCAGATAACTCAGAGTTGAAAGAAGAGTATGAATTGCCAGAAAAAGCCGAATGGGTCTATTTCATAGGTTGTACTTCAAATTATAGGCAAAAAAGCCTAAGAGATTCTACTTTAAGGTTTTTGAAAAAAGCGGATATAGATTTTACTTTAATCGACGAACATTGTTGTACAAGTCCTATGATTAGGACCGGCCAATTAACCATTGTTGACGAATATATGAAATACAATATCGACCGAATAAAAAAAGCCGGTGCGACTAAAGTAATCACCTCATGCGCAGGATGTTATAAAACTCTAACGAAGGACTTTGAGAGATTCGGAAACAACTTAGACTTTGAGATCTACCATTCGCTTGAGTTAGTGAAGAAACTCTTAGATGAGAAAAAAATAGAATTTAAATCCGAATATAATAAAACCGTTACTTACCACGATCCGTGCCATTTGGGAAGGCATATGGGGATTTATGAATTGCCTAGAGAGATTTACAAACAGATTCCTGGATTGAATTTAGTAGAGATGAAGAGAAATCGAAATTTTGCGTGGTGTTGTGGCGCAGGTGGTGGTGTGAAAATCGGATATCCTGATTGGGCTCTTGAGATTTCTAAAGATCGTTTAGAAGAAGCAAAAGAAACTGGAGCAACAATTATAACATCAACTTGCCCATTTTGTAAAACTAATCTATCTGACGCTTCAGCACACTATAAATTCGATTTTCAAGTATTAGATTTAATGGAAATTTTAGATCAAATTGAAGTCCTATTTGGGTAGAATATCCTTATCAAGAACACTCTCAGTAGTTAGACATTTTTGAGGATCAGTTCTCCCTAATTCCGCATTAACTTTTAAATCAAATGTAAAAATATAGACTAAGTAACACGATATATTTTAAATTTATAAGTACAAAAACATAATAGATGTGAAAATTTATGAAAACAGGAAAAATTTTTGTTCTTCTTGGTGCTCTTTTAACTCTCGTCTCGACGTTTTTCTTTTCTTTTGGTCAAACAAATGGTGCTGACGGGCGCACATATATTTCTGGCATTGGATTTCTATTTAATCTCCCAGAAATAATAGGAGATGTAAACTATTGGATGGCATTTAATGGCGGAGAATCAATGGTCATATATATTGTTTCAATCGTTTTATTCGTATTCTTACTTGCTGGAATTATACAATTAATTGGGTTGGCAAGCAGAGTAGTCGCAATTATAGGCGCGCTTATTGCACTTAGCTTAGGTATCGTTGCTATATTAGTTATTACAATTGATATACCAGGTTTTAGCCTATATTCTTTATTATTATGGCGCGCTCCTATTGCAGATGGTATTTGGCCACTTGACGTACCTTTAATGGCTACATCTGGATTTTATTATCAGAGTCTTTCGTTAGGTTCGGTTATGCTAGTAGCTGGTGGCGGTTTGGGGCTGGTTGGCGGAATTTTAGGTGTTAAAGATTAATAATTATACTCTTTTTTTTTTTTGAAATTTTTGTGTTCTATAATCACGCTCTTCTTTAAACTGTTAAATATCTACTACAAAGATGTAAAAATGGCATATAAATTTAAATTCAGTGGTACTATACTTTAATCTACTATCAATTAGTAAAGTATTAGAAGTGTAAAATTATGAAATATAAAAGAAATCAATATACCGAAGGAATGAGCTTTTGCTCTTTCATTATCGCAGGTATTTTTATTTTTTGGGGAACTAATGATATTTTTGTGCGATATTTCAACGGTTTACCGATTAGTTGGTGGGGACTCCTCTGGTATGGGATAGCGGCAGCAATTTTAGTAGGACAGTTCGCAGCGTGGGCTAATAAAAGTAAGTTAAGAAACGCCGTTTTATACGAATATGAGGCACATCCAGAAGCAACCATCGAAGAAATTAGCCAGAACACGGGAGTTACCATAAAAGACGTACAAGCTATCGTATTAGATTTAAAAGCTGATGGCTTATTACGCGGTAAATTTTCTTCCACTACAGGCCAAATGATACACGCAGATGTTATAAAAAAATCTGAAGGACAAGTTTCAGAAGGAAAAGTAGCTTATTGTCCTAACTGTGGAACAGCTAAGGTAAAAGAATCGGCAGTATTTTGCTCGTATTGCGGATCTAAATTATAAGATTTTACATAATTTCTTTTTTTTTTAAGATTTTAATAAAAACAGTTGATCACTCTTAATCAATTAAAAGAATTATTGCAGGATAATTCTACTATCAAGTAAAAAGTTACAAGAAATTTTATATTATAGAAAACCAAATTTATAATAAATTTAGAAAAACATAATAAAAGAAAAGGTGAAGTAAAGTACCAAAAATAGCTTTTATGCAGTTAGCTAGTTGTTGGGGTTGTCATCAGAGCCTCTTAAATGCACATCTTGGATTATTACCTGTGTTACCGGAATTGGAGATCGTGTATTGGCCGGCAGTAGTGGACTTTAAATTGGATTCCCTACAAAATAGGGAAGATGGTGAAATAGATATTGGATTTGTTGAGGGTGCAGTAAGAACAGAAATGGATTTAGAGCTTTTGAATCTCATGCGCGATAAGTGTAAATTTATTTCAACATTTGGAACTTGCGCTTGCCAAGGCGGTGTATTTGGAATGGCTAATAATTATCCTATAGAAGATTTAAATAATAGAAAATTTATTGAAGCTGAATCAATCACAGATGAAAATCCTGAAGTACCAAAGAAAAATCTTCCAGCCTTTAGGGACACCCTTAAAGGAATTGATGATCTTGTGAAGATCGATGCCTATTTTGTAGGTTGTCCACCTCGTCCAGAATCAATGGTCAGCAACATACTCTATCTATTAGGTAAAACCCCGTTTCCAAGAAAAGACACTCCATATTGTAATGAATGCGTATTAAATGAGTCAGGCTGTCTTTTGGATGCAGGAACCATATGTTTTGGTCCAATAACTAGCTCAGGTTGTAATATAAAGTGTACAAGGAATAAAATCCCTTGTGTGGGTTGCCAAGGTCCTTCTAATAATGTTGAAGCAAGAAGATTCGAAAAATTAAAAGAGGTCAGCGAAAAACTCGAAAATTTAACAACAAATGATAAAAGAACTTTGTATCAGTTTCTTGAATTATTCCTTAATATGCCAATTTTAGGTACTTTTTACGTTATTGGTCCAAAATTACCAGATATGCCTTCTGAAACCGAGATTGTCGCGACAAACATCTATAAATTCTTGAGACATAAAAGATTCCCTAAAAACCTCAAACTTTCCATAGATTATATTCCACTCTCGAACGTTTGCGATACATGCGATAGAATAAGGGGAAGAATGACCATGACTCGCGTTAAAAGGGACTACGAGGGGTTGCCTAATGAAGAGGATTGCTTTATAGAACAAGGTTATGTTTGTTTAGGTCCTAGAACAAATGCGGGATGTGGTGGTCAATGCATGAAAGCAAATTCTCCATGTACGGGATGCTATGCTCCATTAGACTATGGATTTAAGCATGGAAGGTATAGAGAAGATGCTTGGGCCGAAATAGCGATAAAGGAATTTAACATAGCTCTTACAAAGGAACAGCTATTGACTCAGATTAAAGATCATATAGGCACTTTTGAAAAATTTTCGTTAAGTAAAAATCCTCAATATAAGGGAGGATATACGGGTAAGTTACCCGGTCAATGGTGGCTTGAATCTAAAGAATAAAATCTTAATTTTATTCCTTATCAAGGTTAATAAGTGAATTAATTTTTTTTATTTATATTTTTGAAAATAACCTTATATCTTCTCAGCTAATTTTAAAACGAGGTTAATTTAGTCTACTTGAATTTCTATTCAAAGCAAGAAGAAGTACCATTGAACTCACGCCAATCCAAATCAATCCAAACAGGAATTGAAGCCTTTGAATCAGTCCTAGGATGTTAGGGAGGGTGTTAGTAACAAACGCAATGTAAAACAGAATAGTAGTAATAATTGAGAGGATAACTGTAGTCAACGTAAATGTTGCTAATTTTTCCCATTGAGGATCTTGTTTGAAGTGAGAGTAGAATGGAAGCGGTGCAAATGTTAATGAGAGACTTGCAATGAATGCAAATATTCCATGGAGGGCTCTGATGGGATCCTGGCTAAGATCGATGATGCAACCTCGGTTACAATTCATAATAGCAGATCCTATTAACCCAAGTCCTCCAAGAATGAATAGGAAAACTGTTTTTAAGCTCGCTTTGCTTTGATTAACCGCGCGATTAAATCCAATTGCAAAAAGGATGATTAAACCACCCATTGTTCCAACACCGATATTGAATAAATCTCCTCTGAATCCCCCAATTCCACCCAATATACTCAACATCTGCCTCATATGATTGTATCCCGGTACGAGAACCCCCATAACGATGAGCAAGCTAACATACGAGATAGGTATTAGCATTCCGACCAGTGATACCAAAAGGTATATTTTCCTATTTTTCATATATGATGGTGTTTTTTTTGTCCTTTTATATATTTCTCTATTTTAACTATTTTCTCAATTAACAAATTCTATAGTTTGTTGAGATTTTCAATAAATATTAATTATTTACCACGCAAAATGTTTTAGTATCGCATTAGTAGGGCACGCGTCTTGACAAGCTAAGCATTGAATGCATTCAATAATATTTTCGGCAGCAACCTTACCGTTTACAAGGCTATAAACCTCTGCGGGGCAAACACTGACGCAATTCGACGCTCCTACGCAGCGATCTAAATCAACCTCTACCCAATTATCACCATCTTCCCATCTTTTTACATTTACCATATCTGATCCTCTTTTATTGATATATTATTATAAATTAGTAATAAAAAAAAAGAGTTATAGAATTACTTATTATTTTCTTCTTTTCTTCCGAAACCTGAGAGTTTCCTAACAACATAGACTCCCATCCATTCGACAGAACCTTTAAAATCTTTCTTCTGCCAAAAGTGTAATATTATCCACCAAACTGCTAAATTAAAAATACCAAATATAAGTACGACAAAAGGTTCAGTATTCCATAGTGGATTAATCAGGTCTAGAATAACATGAAATATTGTGGCTAAGAAAGCTTCAAGAACAAAAATTGTAAGAGATGCTCTTCCGAACATTATAATGGGTTTAAACTTTTTTGCAATCTTCTCTTGCTTTTCTTCAGGTTTAAAGTCTATCAACCGGAGTAAGATGATAATAATCATGATATAGACTCCTAATTGCATAAATCTGACGAAATTATAGTTATAAAAATGGTAGCGAGTAAGAAAGGTTAATAGGATGTAATTTCCAATACTTAACATCGCAAATCCAAATACTAACCATATAATTGTTACGTTACGTTTTTTCTCGTCTCTAGCTAATGAAAGTCCTATCATTCCCCCAAGTAAAGCATAGGCAAGAATTGGGAAAATAGGGAAATAAGGCGAAACCAATAGTGCTAGTAAGAAACCGAATAAATAGTTACCACTGACAAATAAGTCCACTACAATTGGATCAAGTATAATTGATAAGAATGGTGTTGCAATAAGAATAACTGCGGCGAGAGTTCCAAAAATAAACTTCGTGCGACGAACTTTTTCAATACCACCTTTTCGAGACAAAAGGATCATTAATGCGGGTACGATAAATCCAGAGAGGCCAATTATTGCTAGAGTACTTGTGTAATATAATAATTCTAATTGGGGAACGACTAGAGTGCCTTCAAGAAGCGAGCCAGTTATTATCCCAAAAAAATAATTATCAGTAGGTTCCCAATAGCTCTTGGTACTAAAAAGAAATTTCCGTATATAATCTATGACCGTTAACCACAAAAAAGAGAATAAGCCAGCATAGAAAATCATTTTTTTATTTCCTTTTCCAGAGGAAACTCTATTATAAGTTGAATACGCGGTAACAATCCCGGAAATTATTGAAAATATACCTCCCATTCCAGCAAAAAACATTACAGCTGTGAGCCAAGGCATCATAAGAAATCCTGTATCCTCTTCAAAGAAAAAATTTACACCGGGCCAATCGTACATAAATCTATGAAAGATAACTACCATCATAATTGCAATTCCGCGAAAGATATCAAGTGAATACAAGCGTTTTTTCATTTCTAATTCCTCGTATTAAAATTTAAAAATTTTAGATAGAATATACTTGATCGGATTTGAATATAAAGGTTATGACAATAATGTCCTTTCGAATTATACTATGGTTTTAATATGGATTAGTTAATTTTTTTAATTCCTAATATCTATAAAAGATATTTGGAGTGAATTAAAATGAAAATTATTGCGATAAATAGTAGTCCAGCAGGTAATAAAGGACATACTGCTATGATCTTAACTCCTTTTCTTAAAGGAATGGAAGATGCCGGAGCGGAAGTTAGTCTTTATCTAACTAAAAACCTCGAAATCAACCCTTGTTGTGGTCAGTTTACTTGTTCTATCAAGAATATAGATTGTTTCCAGAAGGACGACATGGTTGAAATCCATCCCCAATTACTTGAAGCAGATATTTGGGTTTTTGCGACACCACTCTACATTTCAGGCATGAACGGTCCGATGAAAACTTTTATGGATCGTATGTTAATTCCGTAGGGAGAAACATATGTTACCTTAGAAGATGGTCGATCCCATCATCCATTGAAGAAAAAAAAAAAGGAAGGGAAAGTTTTTCTAGTTTCGAGTTGCGCTTATTGGGAGATCGATAATTTCAATTTACTACTGGAGCATATGAAAGAATTTTGCTTTCATGCGGAACGTGAGTTTATAGGTGCTTTACTAAGACCGCATTCCCCAATGATGAAATTTTTGCAAGGCGCTGAAGAAAAACTCCAAGAAATAACAACTGCTGCCTATAATGCAGGGATACAGCTAATTCGAGAAAAAAAAATTAATCAAGAATTATTAGATACCGTTAGCCAACCACTGGTGCCAATGGAGAACTATGTTCGTTCAGAGGAATGATATTCTAAAAGATTCATTAATCATCTCTATTCATATGTCTGGTTGTAAATTATAATCATCCGACGGTCTTTTTATTTCACGAATGTAGTAGTAGATTAATCCTGAAATTACCACGATTGAAAAGCATAAACTAATCGCATTATCAAAAATAGGATTTTCTGGAAATATTGAGATCGGCATGAGTCCTCGTAATAATCCAGCTATAAAGGACAAAACAGCAAAAGCTAAGAAACCTAGAATTACAAATAACAGAATAAATTTTCTGGAACGAAAAATCTTTGACTTATTTACTTCTTTTCCGTATAGAATTAAACCATAAATCCCATAGAAACCTACTAAAATGAACATTGAGAAGGCTACCTCATTTTTAACCCCTATCATTACCTCGCCAGAAACAATGTTGATAAATTCGAATGAAATTTGAGAGATCAAAACCCACAGTAAAATTGCATCACTTCTCCAAGCTTTCTTTTTCTCTATTAGTTCTGTACTTTTGATTAATGCGCCTAAAACGAATAGGAATATTAATAATTCTGCAACAAAGAATCCAATATCAAACACTAACCTAAAAGGTGATAGAATCGATATTAATTCAAGTGGAGCTCCTCCTGAGAAGCTTAAAGTATAAAACGCTTTAATCATTAGGTAAAATCCATAAAAACCAACAACTACGCAAAATAATCCCATCCAGGTATTAAAAATTCTAAAGAAAAGTAAGATAGCGGTTAAAAAGATTAATACGGTCATGAAACCAAGTAAAGCTGTTGAGATACCTGGCAAGTCAATTCCCACCTCTCCAAATGTGCTGATTAATATTGATGAGACGCTATAGGTTAAGGATATAGTAAATAACCCAAGTGTAGTACCTCCTAAAAATCCTAGTAACTGCCAGAACTTAGGATGTTTAAAATTTGAGATTTTAACTTCTACTTTAACCCCTTTTTTATAGGTTTTGTAAAGTATATATGTGGGAATGAACACAAGAATAAAAGCGAATGCCGTTGCTAAAACCAGAAACCACACTATAAAACTAATAGGATAGAAGAAAATTTCTTTACGGTGGAAGTATGGAACATAAACATATAGAATCAATGCGACAACAAGGAATAACAAAATAAACAGTACAGCATAAATAAGATTAAATAAAAAAATGAAATATGGAACAATTCCAAAAAAAATAGAAATCAGGAAAATGACTAAATACTGCTTTAAGCTAAATTGACTTAAATCTTTTTTTAGCACCAAAGAGATTACCAACAGTGTACTAGTACAACATAACAAGGGTACTATAACATAAAGCGCGTTTACTTTAAGAAAATACTCGAGAATATGACCAACTATCATCCAAATAACAAAAATCAAAAAAATTCGGTTGTCTTTTTCTTTCAGTAATCCTAAATCTTTGAATCCCATTTCATCTATTATTAAGTTAAGTTAAGTTAAAAGGTTTAATGAAACAAAATTATTATAATATGTTTTTACTTGAAACATCTATAAAAAAGGAAAATAAAAAAGAGATTTAAATTTTTAAAAAAAAATATCGACTAAGAGCTTTGAGCGTTAGCGTTTATACTACCAGTTGAGGTATCCAGTGAAAATAAATATATGTAAGCCCCATCTCCGTAGTTTAGAGTAGAATATATTTTTCCGAAGCTGGTGATGTTCATAGAAAAGTGAGGAGTATAATTAATTGATCCTGTTCCAATTGAACCAATAAATCTAACATCAGTATTGACTAAATTATCTCTATAAACCACATTAACGCTTCCTGTGGAAGTTTCCCAAGTTCCAGTTACGTTCGCGCCCATAGTTATATATTGGTAAAGATCCGAATCAATGCTTCCTGTTGAGGTTTCAAGGTTTAAATTAATGTTTTTAGTGTAAACCATATTGTAACTTTTAAAGGTCACACTTCCAGTCGAAACTGTCCCGATTAAGTTATCTCCCATTAGACAATTGGTAAAATTTAGTGTTAATGACCCAGTTGATGCGAGAGCTTGAAATCCGTGAGTAAAATTCGTTTTAGCAGCATAAGATTCTACACTACCCGTGCTACTCTCGAGTTTAACTTTCCCTTGAAACTCGTTATTTCCTAGTGTGTCTAATTTGATCGAGCCTGTGCTTGAAGTTAATGACGTTCTATTTAGGATAACACCATCGGAAACCAACATTTCAATAGACCCTACAGATGTTAAGGCTGTAAGATCGTATACTACATCTGTTCTTAAGGTTACAGCTATATTTACATTATAGGATTTAAACCAATGCGAAGGATCATACCAAACATCTGGTAAGGTTAGGAGATTAAATGTAGCAGTAGCATTATCCCACCATTCTGTCCTTGGGTTAAAGAAGTCCACATAACTCTTTCCTTCCATATACCAACCCGTAACTTCTATAGTGACATCGATTTCTGCATATAATAGAGTTGGAGAAGTATTATACTTAAAGAGAAGCGATCCAATGTCTGCATTAAAAGTTAAGTCTTCAATAGGATCGGGAGAAATTGGTACGTACGTAATATTAAACGAATTTTGGAAACTCCCTGCTGTTGTGACACCAAAAATAACAAACCCTAGACCACCACCCACAAGAAGAACAGCAATAATAATTATTGCTTTCTTATAATTTCTCATTTTTTTCACAATTGCATTATATTTTTTAATTGTATAATAATGAAATTTTTAGATTATATTTAAATGAAATTTAGACTGATTTTTGTGAGTATCTACTATGTTAAAAACTTTAATGCAAAGCTAAATTAAATACAATCAAATTTTTATTTCCAAATTGAAGAAATTTATAGCGTTCTCAACTGTTATTCTACTTACTTCTTGCTGGGAAGCTTTATGAGAATAAGCTATTGCCGCTATAGAGTATTTTACATTTAAAGGCACATTTATTGGTCCTCTTAGATAAGGGTGCTGGTAATAACTATCTGTTTCTGTAACTAATGCCGTTAATGGGGATTGTTTTGTTACTCTGCGCCATTTATTCATTCCATAAGCGGAACTTGGAACCGACAGCGTGTAACCTTGTCTGGGCAAATTTTGCCCGTACTCGTCTGGACCTGAGAAACAATGCCACATAACACGTTTAGGGTTTATATCAAATTCTTTGATTATGTTAAGCATTTCTTTTGTCGCTCCATCCCTTTTATTATAACGATGTTTAGGGTGATCTCGATCAAACTCGTGTTCAGCGGCATTCCTAATGTGTAGAATGTAAGGTTTATTAAATTCCTTTGAAAACTCCAGGATTTTCTTTAATTCTGTTACCTGTTTTTCTCGTTTCTCGAGAGTTTTAGCGTGGTGAAAATCCAAGCCGATCTCTCCAATGGCTAAATATTTTTCCTGATTATCTTGAATATATTCAATCCATTTTTTCCACTCTCTATCGTATTGGATTTTAGGTGAATAGGTGACGGTTTGAGGTGCCCAACCACAAGTAAAACCAATTTTTTCTTTTTCTTTAATAAAATTTAAGATTAAGTCAAGAGTTCTATTATCGATCGAGCTGGTGACTAAGTAAACACCTCCATTTTTCAAGAAGTCTTGATATTGCTGCTCATCAGAAGGTAATCTATCGTTCTTTTTAGGTCGAGGAAAGGGTAAATGACAATGAACATCGAAAATTTTCAGGTTTTCTTCTGGTTCTGGGATGTTAATTTTCTTGGGCAAAGCGTTTCAATATAATAATATGGTAGTTATTTCATGATAAAATTGTTCTAATAATTTAATCTTTGTTTAAATATCAACTGAAGTTCTGTAATAAAATTTTTAATGAATCTACATTATTTAGATGATATAATGATCGAACAATTAAAATCAAAACTTAAAGAATTAGAAATAAAAAAACAAGAGTTACAGCCAAAAGTTGACAAGATCGAGGAAAAAAAAGCTGAGGAAATCCAAGAATTAAACAAAAAATACGATCACCTAATTCAAGATGTCAACACAGAAGTTATGGATTTTGAACAGAAAATTATGAACGACATTATTGATCTATTTTCTAAAGTTGTTATGGATGAGTTTGACACAAAGAGGAGTACGAGCGAATATATGGTTACAGAGAATTTCAAAGAATTTCGAGAAAAAGCATCGGAAATTGAGCTATTTCCGCGAATCCTTATTGAAAGATTAGATGAGGTTATAGATGGCGGTCTTATTGAGAACATTGCCTATGACTTAGAAAAAATCGAAGCCGAATACAAGAAACATTAGAGTATGAGCTCATTTTTCTTTTAAAATTATAATCTCCCTCGCTGTAATATGTAGGTATTAGACTGTTAAATATGTTTTGGGGAGTCTATACCTATCAATATTACAATATTGTTACTGGTTCTCTAAAATGGAGATATTTGAAGAGGATATTGAGATCTACAACGCAAAAATGAGATTGTTAAGCTGGTTATATGACGAGATAAAAATCCAATCTGATATTTCCAAGGATTTACTAAACGAAAAAGGTCAAAAACTACCACTTAATCATTAAAAGGAGTAACAGTCAATATTAAAAAAGTAGGATATAAGAAAATTATAACTTTATTCTACGGTTTGGTTTTTTAATGCTTCAGCTTCTAGTTTCTCTACTTTTTTTCTTAAAGCTCTTATATCTGCCTCGTAAGATTTTATTTTATTCTTTTTCTCTTTAAGAATGTCGTCCAGTTTCTTGTCTAAAGCTTTAGCCTTTCCTTTAGTCAAATTTTCTAATTTTTTCTTTAATGAAGCTACTTCCACCGTTAACTTCTTCATTTTCTTTGTCCATTCTTTAGAGTTCTCTGTAGCTTCCTTTAAATCTACTTCTCCTACCTCGAATTTAGATTTAGTATCGTTTATTTTATCATCAAAATCGGCTTCGATTTCCTTTTCTGCCGAAGCTTCTTTTTTAGAAGCGTCTTCTTCTACTCTCGTAATTTCATCTTCTTTTTCCGAAATTTGAGATCTTAACTCTTGTTCTGACATTATTATTTCTCATTTGTTATTTCTTTATTCTATATATTTTGATATATTTGCTACCTTAAAAATTATTAAGATTGAATTCTAAATCGCTCTACTTACAAGCGATAAAAAGAAAAAAGGAATATACTTAGAATACCGCAATAGTTTTACTGTTTAATTTAATCCAAAGACTCTCCGAGTGCTAATCGGCATAGATCACTAAGGATATAATTTTTCAACCCTTTTCTCTCAACTTTAGAGCCTAAACTTTCCTTGCACATAGAACAATTATACACACATGCTTCAGCATCATGGTTTATCATATCGTTTATGTTATCGTCTTGAGTCTTGCGTACTAAAGATTTTTTCCCAAAAACTGCGAAAATACCAGCACAGCACATAGCATTTTCTCGATCATATTCTCTCTGCACCCTCTCAACACCAATTAAATTGCATACTTTATCAACCCATCCATCAACTTCAGGTATAAAACGATTTGAGCAGGATCTTTGATAGGCTATTTTCATACCTAACGGTTTAATATTAGATTCATGTTCTTTTAAATATTTATAGAGGTATTCGTATATATGAATTGGTTTAAATCCTGGTGGAAGCTCAATATTATTACGAGGACAATAAGAAGCATAGAATCCATAACATTCGTCGTGAAAGCAAATCATTTCTTTAATACCTTGAGCTTTGATATTTTTTAATATTATTGGAGCCCTTTCTTTAATAATAGAATCTCTCGTGTAATGGTGATACATCAAGTTACAAAAGAAGTCAAGACCACTAACATACTGCAGATTTTCAAATAGTTGCCCTTCCATCTGTTTCGCGTTCACTTTACTAAGCCCACACTTATTTAATACTGGCTTATTAGGATCAATTTCCTTTAACCTCACTTGATCGTGTGGAGCAAATCTAGTTATTGTACTCTCAAGAATACCAGGGTTTATGTTTAACGAATTATATTTTTCTTGTAATTCTGTTATTAAATCGAATGGATGAGACTCATATGGGCAATACTCATCACACGCAAAACAAGTAACACAATCGGATAACACTCGAGATTCCTCTCCATTAATCATTTTAGTTTTTTCTGCTCGTGCTTCTTCAATACTGTTAAATTCCATCCATTGGCAGCGAGTTAAACAATCCACATTTTCGCATTTATCACAATTAGAATCGTCGAAAATTTTCTTCACCTTTTTATAATTAAATATGATTTGTGTATATGAATCTCTCTGTGTTATTAATAATTACGATGTAATAAAAAAAGAAAAAAATAAGTTAAGCTTAATATTCCAACTTTTCCCCTAAAGCGAGCCTTGCTAAGTCACTAATAAAATAAGATTTCATTCCCTTAGTAGTGACCTTCTTTTCTAATGTATCTTTACACGCGGGGCAATTGAAAATACAAACTTCAGCACCATAGTCAACCATGTCTTGTACATTATCGTTTTGAGTTTTACGAGCTAATTTTTTATGACCCCTCGATGCAAAGGGGTTAGCACAACATAAACCATTTTCTCTATCATATTTCCTAGCAACCCGTTCTACCCCAATAAGTTCGCAAATATCATCAAGAATCTTATCAGTTTCAGGAACATAACGATTGGAACAGTTACGTTGATAAGCAGCTTTTAAGTTTAATTTCTTGATATCAGATTCATGATTCTTAAGATAATTATAAACATATTCAAAAATATGGACGGGTTTAAAAGGCACCTCAATGTTGTTCCTTTGACAATATGAGGTATACAATCCATAACATTCGTCATGCCAACAGATAACTTCAGTATCCTTATTAACACCAGTTTTTATGAAGTTTTCAAGAATCACTGGTACCCTTTCTTTGATAATGGAAGGTTTTGCCACATGTTGGTATAATAATTGACAGAAGTAATGTAAACCACCAACTGATTGCAGATCATCAAACATCGGCCCCTTCATTTCTTTTGCATTCATTTTAGGGAACGCACACTTATCCAAGATTGGTTTTTCAGGATCAATTGGGCGTGGTACAAATTCTCTCTTTGCTTTAAACTGATCAATAGCAATTTGAACAATACCAGGTGAAATAGTTTGAGAATTGTATTTTTCCTGCAACTCATTTATTTTGTCAAAAGGATGCGAATTATAGGGACAATACTCGTCACAAGAAAAACACAGCATACAATCCTTCAAAATGCGACAATCCTCATCTTCATTTACCAATTTAGCAACTTCTTTCTTAGCTTCGTCAATATTCTCAAATTTGATCCATTGACATTTCATCATACAAGCAACAGTTTTACATTCTTCACAATGCGATTTATCAAACATATTTATTCAGCTTTTTATTATTTTGAATAATTATTAGTTGTTTTTTATTAGTTGTAATCACATTACAACCATTATTAATTTTATTTTCTGAGAATTATTCTTCAATAGTGAATTCCCAGGCACAATAATAGTTGTCAGGATGTTGATCAGGGGGACAGCATATGCATCTAGTTTCAATTCTTGCATCAATTGTTTTAGCGAAACCTTCGTATTCAACAATCCCTACGGGCTTACAAGGGAAATCCGGAAGATTTCTTCTTTTTCTCGCATATTGTACCCGACAATCATTCATCCGAAACACGCATCTATTCTCAGAAATCTCAACCGTTTCTTGTACGTTAATGTTAGCGTAAACCCTATATTTTAGTGCCTCAACCAATGCCGGAATACCTCCATTTTCTGGAATATTGAACCGTCTCATAATTCGTTTTGCTTCAATTACAGTAAATCTTTTCCACTGCGCTGCGTCAAGTTCAATGGCTTTCTCTAACCCAAATTCGCCTTCTACAGCCTGAAACCAGGTTCCATCGATTGCGAGCCAATTCTTGCTTACATCCTCTATATAATCTATCAATTCTTCTTTCGTTAGACCTTCTAAATCTTTTCTCATTACTCAATCACTGTAGTTTTAATTTTAGTCTTTTAATTTCCATAAATTACGCAATAAATGTGCTGCCATTTTAGGTCTTCTATCGCGAGTAAACACACCTTTGTAATTTATCCCCCCCATTCGCATAATCCCTTGAGAAGTTTTAAAATCGCATAGATTCCATACGTGTTCACCTATTACATAAGGTTTACTCCGACAGACTTCAATATATTTTTTTATAAATTCAGCTTGGTATTCTTCACTAAACATTTCGGGTGGCTGAGAGTGCCATCCAGGAATTGAACCTGCCCCAAATTCACTAAGAATAATTGGTTTACGATGTTTTTCATATAATGTGTCCATTTCTTTCGAAAGGATTTCGCAACCTTCATCAATATTTCCGGGTTGCAAATACCACCCGTAATAGCGATTTATACATAATACATCACAGAATTCAAAAGCTTTTTCTTTCACGCCCATCATATTAACAAAGGTGATGGGCCTTGTATTATCCAATTCCAAAACCTTATCGTAAAGTACCTTAAAAAATTCCCCCGATTTTATGCTGGTATGGGGTTCGTTTGCCAAGCTCCACATTATTATGCTAGGATGGTTTTTATCCCTCTTTATTAATTCTTCAATGTATTGTAAGCATAATTCTTGGTGTCTATCAATTACATCTTTTCTAAAGGTAAGACCTACAGCAGGAATTTCGCCAATGACTAAAAAGCCTAGACGATCTGCTAAATCCATCATTTGTTCGGAGTAGGGATAATGCGAAGTTCTAAAAGAGTTAGCTCCAATCCAATTCATCAAAGAGTAGTCTTTGATTATTACAGCAGGATTATATCCCCTCCCTATAATTGGAAAATCTTCGTGGCGTCCAAATCCTTTTAAATAAATGGGCCTACCGTTTAATAGCATCTTATCTCCTTTCACTTCTATAGTCCGAATTCCTACTTTAAGCGAATAAGAATCGATTATAGAATCCTCTTTTACGATGTCAACTGTTAGATCGTATAAATTAGGTGCTTCTGTATTCCAAAATTTCGCTTCTTTTACTTCTAACGTTATTTTTTGAATGGTTTGCTCAATTTTGGAGGTATTAGTTATTTCTGATCCAAATCCATTTAGAGTAAAATTCGCATAGGCATCATTTAAACCAATGGTTTCTATTGTAACATCCAATGTTCCTGTGGTATCTTTTATAGATGTTCTGACAGATATGTCTCTTAATCCTTCGTTAGGAATAGCATATAGTAATACAGACCTATGAATTCCGCAGAATGGATAAAAATCAAAGTTTGTTTGAGGGAAGTTCATCGGACGCCCGCGAGGTGGTACATGATTATCTGATAATCTCCCATCTACTCTGACTACAAGGAGATTATCTTCCGATACTAACTTGTCAGATATCTCGTACTCAAATGGTAGATGCCCTCCCTCGTGGTGACCCACAATCTCTCCGTTTAACCACACATCAGATAGATAATTAACTGAACCAAATCTAATCATGATTTTCTTTTTAACCCATTCCCATGGCATCGTAAATATTAGTTGATACCAGGCGGGTCCTAAAAAATCCCGGTCATCAGCAAATTGATCGTTCCAACTGGCAGGTACAGCTATTGGACATCCATTATTTAATCCCTTGGTCCAATTTTCTCCAACCCCTTTATCATCGGGGTCAAATCGAAATTCCCAAAATCCAGATAGATCTACAAAATGACGATACTTATTTCTTTGCGGGTAGAGCATTAAAATTCCTCTTTATGGGTTATAAATTACAAAAAATTTCTTGAAATATTAATCTAATTGAATTATTTAAATTTTAATCTTTATACATATTTGTTAAAGACTTATAAATTAATTACCCTTATAATCATTGTATATCGAAATGCAAAATATTTTGTTTAAGAGAGATTTAGGAGTTTAATGAAATATTATTTTCAGACATTAATAGAGAATTCAAATGTTTTATATTTTTCATAAACTCATAATAAAAATTTATAGAGTATAGTAGGTGAAAAGAAATGGGTGTCAAAAAAGGGATCGTAGCCTTATGTTTTGGAGTGTTCTTTTTGACGATGTCAATAATAATTATATTCGCGGCTATTCCTTATAGTTTAGATATAATAATTGCTTTTCTTGTTGAACTCATATGTCTTTGGACTTTAACTTTTTTCATTCCTGGAATACTTTGCATAAAGGGTTTTAAAATGAGTGATAAATGGAAATATTGGTATAGTGTTGCTCCGTTGACCTTGCTTTGTATGTTTGTATATATGTTAATCATCTTAATAATTGCTGGAGAGAATTTTTGGACTGGCTTTATTAATTTATTCGGTGCTGGTTTAGGATTATCATTACTTTTCAGCCTAATTGTTATATGCGGCGCTCATGAATTTTATTAATAAAGTGCATGAAAAAACGAACTATTTTAGCGATAAAAAGTTTCAAGGGAAAGTTAATTTAAATGTAGTAAAACTCGACATTACTATGGTTTTCTAATGGTAAGACAGAATTTAATCTATAGCAAAGTCTGAACAAACATCGAAATTTTGTCTTTAAAAGCTTGCGTAGAGGTCATTCGGGCGTCCCCCACATCAAAATCAATAACCAACATAGGGATTCCTACTTCATCCATCAAGGCTTCTCTTAATAGCTGTGGAACGCCTCCAAATTGCTTGCACGCAATACTTTGAGTATAAACGAAGCAATCAGCGCTAAAATCTTTTGCCATTTTTATACAATCATCTAAGAAAGGATAGTAAAAATCCGTTGATTGTTTTACCATAGGCCAACTCATTGCTTTTCTGGCCATTCCATTAAAAACAGTATTTAAATCAGATTTGGTATCAATAGGATCTGAAAGATTATAATTGAAAATATCTAACAGAACACTCATCCCCAATTTGCGATCTAACCATTCACATAAGGAAATATCAAAGAAAGTAACCATATAAGGCCAGATCGACCTTATTTTTTCTTCTCCCCCGTGATGTACATTATTTTTATATCTATTTTTCGCGATCTCGAGCATCCTACGATAGAACGAAATGTTTTCAGGAGTCCCAGATAAAAAAATCGTTGAAGCGGCCGAAATAGGATTAAATATATTTTCAATTGGGCTTGGAACAGCTTTAATTAAGTCAAAAAGTTCCATCCTCAATTTAGAAACTTCATTTTCTGCTTCTAATGCCTTCCTCATTCGATCGAAATTTGGTTCCTGACCGATGACTTCTCCAAGGTTATGAAGGCTCAGCTTTAGTTGTTCGGCGTAATATTTATAACTTTTTTCGCCGTGAAGAAAGGGCATGTCGGCAATGATTAGGGGAAAGTTCTTTTCATATTTGAAGAAGGGATAAGACGCACAAGTGGAATCGCATGGAGCAGTAGGAGTAATGATTGCATCAAATTGATATAAGTTCTCTAAACTCATTCCCATTGCTCCTTTTTGTGCGGAACACGTATGAAAAGGATGACCCCAATTTCCGATTAGATCGTAATATTTTTCAACGCCATTAATTAAAAGAGTTCCAAGAAAATAAGAAACTCCTTCAATACAAACGGGAACGCAATCAAAACATTTAAGATAATCTGCTTGATAGGCAAAATGATAACCTACGATAGGGACGCCTTCTCGAGCTCTTTCAAGGTCGTTTCGAACTGCCGCTATCATTTCTTCCAATCCAATCTTTAACGAGGGAATGCCTGTCTCGGGAAGTATTTTTTCCACTAGCTCGTGAGTTGTTTCCATTGCGATTAATAGCATTTTGTATGGGATAATTCTATTGTCCATCTTAGCTGTACTATTCATATACCTTTCACCTATTTGTTATTTATCCTATTATGTAATCATATTATGCTAAATCATTTCAAAAAACGCTTGGATTCTTGTTTGAAGTCTGGTAGTATCTGCTTGGTAAAATTCACGATCAAGATTTAATACCGGAATCTCTAAATCTTTTAACTCATGGACATACAACATATTATCGCATCCATGTAAATCGCAATTGTTTATTCTTTGTAAGATCACACCATCAACCTTAGCCCTTTTAATTTCACTTTTCATAAAATCTAATCGTCGTTCGTGATCGTCCATCATTCTTGGGCAAGATATTCTATAATATACTCGTTCTACTATTCTTTTCAACGGATCTTGTTCGAAACCTAAGTGAACATCGTCTAAAAAAGTTCGAGTTCCAAAGCATAAAAAATCGGTAACAATTAAAGCTCCAGAGTCCTCTATCAACCTAGTAAAATCAGTGCTGTCAACTTCGCTCCCAACGAGCATGATTCTTTTTGCTTTGAATTTAATTCCTTCGCTTTCCTTTAAAGAAATGAGAATTCGTTCTAACTCCTGGTTAGCAACTTTTTTAGGTACTGAATTATTCGACATTGATATCTGTAAGGCTTCACTACCGGTAATTTTTGGGGCGTCCAAAATTCTCAATTCGTGAATTTTCCGTAACAAATCACGATTTGTATTGTAAATATTAATAGAATCAAGTAAGTCTTGATTAGTAATAGTTTCTCGAATATACTTTTCTTCTAATTTCGCTTTTAATTCTTGTATCTCATTATAGTACCATTCAAAACCTTCATTTGTAATAACATGAGGTATAGAGTAGTAAAAACGGGAGTTTGGTTTGGGATAATTTTCTGTCCCAAATACTTTAAGATCGAAAAGTTCAAACATTCGGCGAGAGTGATCGCAAGAATTACAAATCAATATACCGTCTAAAAAGTCATAGAGACCTCTTAAAGCCATATCAAAGGTTGCGCGAACGAAAGAACAGGTAAATCTTACCATGTACACATCAGCTAAATCCGTGCTTGTGTTACCGGTTGCTCGAATTCTAAATGGTAATAAATTTGCAGCGTGTAAAAGTTCATCCGGAATATAGGTACAATAATGTCCTAAAACTTTTTTACCGTCTGCTTGCCATTCAGTTATGTAGGGATTAGTTATTGAGTTTGAAATATGGAGAAATTGATCGTCTTTTAAATTCACGCTAATCTACCTCATTTTTTACTATCAAAAACCTCGTGTTTACCAATCATAAGACATCTTACTAATTTAATAGCAGCTAGATACGATCCTTTTATTTTTGCTTTACCTGTTATAACAAACATTGAAAACTTTATTAAACTAATATAGTTGTTTTTGGAGCGAATTATTCTACTAATCAAATCAAGAATTTTCTCTTCTTCCACAGCTATAATCAGTCTTGCTATGGGACTTTTCGCTTTCTCGGCAACGCAATCGAAATTCTCTTTCTCTGATGTGAGGATGAAAGTAATGTATCCTTCTAACTCAACCAAATGCAGTTCAATTTCTTCACCTTCATATTTTCCCACTTTCTTAAACGGTTCGTCAAGACCAAATAAATCTACTAGCATTTTTGCTAACCTTGCTATATTTAATACTTTAGTTTCTCGTGTCAATTCGTCTGCTTTAATATCAATGCTCGTGCTTTCTTGATTTTCAATTTGAGTAATAAAAGTCACCAAATTTTTATTTTTTGAAGCTTGTGCTTAAAAATTATATTAGTTAGCTTAGTTAATAAATGTAGAGCTTTTGATACTGAATTAATTATGCCTTCTTGGATGATTTTTTTTTTTCGAACTCCTTGTTTAAAGGGAGAAAAGTGGGCAAATCGCTTAATTCACCAAAGGAAAAGTTTAATAACATTTTCAATTTCAATAACTTGTATCTATTTTATTCACAAATAGATAAAATTAGGAGTTTAAGTAAAATTTTGAAATAGAAAATAAACCTACATTGATATTGGTTAAAAGTAATGGGAAAAACTCTAACAGAAAAAATTATAGAAAATCACTTAGTTGATGGAAAATCAGAACGAGGAACGGATATCAGTATAAAGATTGACCAAACCTTAACACAAGACGCTACTGGTACTATGGCTTATTTACAATTCGAAGCGATTGGGATCTCCCAAATACAAACAGAATTATCGGTTAGTTATGTAGATCATAATACATTACAAGCTGACTTCAAAAATCCCGATGATCATAGATATCTTCAGAGTATTGCAGCTAAATATGGCCTTTATTTTTCTCGCCCAGGCAATGGAATTTGCCACCAACTTCACTTAGAGCGCTTTGCACGCCCTGGTAAAACTTTATTAGGGAGCGATAGCCACACTCCAACAGGCGGAGGCGTAGGAATGATTGCTATTGGAGCCGGAGGCTTAGATGTCGCTGCTGCAATGGCAGGCGAAGAGTTTCATTTGAAAATGCCTAAGATTGTAAAAGTGTTTCTAACCGGAAAACTTCCAGATTTTGTGTCTGCTAAAGACGTAATCCTCGAAGTTTTAAGGCGAATTGGGGTTAAGGGCGCAGTTAATAAAGTATTAGAATATATTGGTCCGGGGATAAAGACTCTAACAGTACCAGAACGAGGAACGATAACTAACATGGGGACTGAAACGGGAGCAACGACTTCAATCTTTCCTTCTGACGAAATTACTAAAGAATTCTTAATTTCTCAAGAAAGAGGTGACCAATGGGTTCAGATTTTACCAGATGAAGATGCGGTGTATGACGAAACTATTGAAATAAATTTAAGCGAACTTGTTCCTCTTGTGTCCTTACCACATAGCCCCGGTAGTGTAAAAACTGTTAAGGAAGTAGAAGGATTAAAAGTTGATCAAGTATGCATAGGGAGTTGCACGAACTCGTCTTTAAGAGATCTTAAAATTTCTGCTAATATATTAAAAGGAAAAACTATCAACGAACATTCTGTCTTAACGGTCTCACCCGGTTCTCGTCAAGTAGTTGATCATATGATTACATCTGGTGAAATGGCATATTTAATTGAAGCGGGGGCACGAATTCTCGAGAACGCCTGTGGTCCTTGTATAGGAATGGGACTTGCTCCAAAAACTGATGCTGTTACGTTAAGAACATTTAATAGGAATTTTCTTGGAAGATCTGGGACTAAAAGCGCTCAGGCTTATCTTGTAAGTCCAGAGACTGCAGCAGTATCTGCTATATATGGAAAAATAACAGATCCTAGAAAATTTGGGATATTACCTGAAATAAAAATGCCAGATAAGTTTATGGTCAATGACAATATGATAATTCCGCCAAAGGAAGGCACTGAGTCTATTGAAATAGTTCGAGGGCCTAATATTAAACCTTTACCTGAATTTAATCCCTTACCTGATAAATTAGAAGGGGAAGTTCTTCTTAAGGTTGAAGATGATATCACCACGGACCATATTATGCCGGCAGGTGCTAAGATTTTACCTTTAAGATCGAATATTCCAGAGATAAGCAAATTCGTGTTTAACCTCGTTGATCCGACATTTCCAGATAGATCCTTAGAAAAGCAAGGAGGATTTATCGTTGGAGGAGATAACTACGGTCAAGGTTCCAGCAGAGAACACGCTGCCATCGCGCCTAAATACCTTGGACTCAAAGCGGTTATCGTGAAATCATTTGCCCGAATTCATTTAGCTAACCTTGTGAACTTTGGAATCGTTCCATTAACTTTCGCAAATAAAGAGGATTATGCTGCAATCGAACAAGGAGATAAATTTGAAATAGATTTGACCACATTAGAATCTGGAACTGTAACATTAAAAAACCTTACAAAAGGCACTGAAATCAAATTAACTCACTCTTTAAGCGAGACAGAGATCGAAGTCTTAAAAGCAGGAGGGAAACTTCCTTTCATTAAGCAAAAACATTCTAAATAAATTATTCGTTAATTTTTTTTACTTATTTATTTTTATTCAATTGTACAATAAAGTTGTAATTTTAAGTAGATACTATGAGAATAATCTCTCTAAGAGTAGAGATTTATATAAAATAATCCTAAATGATGTAAAATTACATGAATTTAACAATTTTTATAAGCTATGCAATGGCTGATAGTGAAGCATTAAAAATCAGCAAAATTGCTGCAGAGCTAGAGAAAAGGGAAAGTATTGAGAAAGTACATTACTGGGAAGGATGGCATGGATATTTAGAAGGTGATATTATAAGCTTCATGGAAGACAGCATCAAAAATTCAGATATTTTTATTGCTGTATGTACAGAAGCCTCAAATTCATCAGAGAATTGTGAAAAAGAAAGAAAAATGGCAGTTTTTCAGAATAAACGAGTTATGGCACTCTTTGATGATTTCATTAATGTTCCAGAATCAGTTCAATATTATAGAGGAGTTAATTTAACTGGAAAAAATGTAACTGAAATCACCGATGATATCTACGAATTAATTAAAATGGGAAAGGAAGAAGTTATTCAAACCTCCTCCACATCAAAAAAGGCCATTTTCTTTTCAAAGCAAGTTAATATTGCTGAAATTCAAATCCTCAAGGCGATTCAAAAAGAAATAAACTCAAATCTAAAAGGAAAGTTTAAAGTTGATGAAAAAGGCCATGTAACCTCGCTTGATTTTTCTTCCGTGTTATTGAATTCTATACCGAAATCTATTTATTTTTTTAGACACCTAATTTCAGTGAATTTTTCCTTTGGCTCATTTGAGAATGATGACGAAGTTAACGAGCTTTTATTTGATGGTAAGGAGATTTTAATTAATGGAAAAACTTATATAAATGGGCAAATCGAAGAAAGGGTGAGAATTGACTCTCAGAGAAGCCAGAGATTAAATGCAAAATTTAAAGTAAAACCAGAACAATTTAAAATACTGGAAGAGTTACAGAAATTGTTAAAAAGAGAACTTCCTAACGAGGATATTATAACTTGGAGTGATTATGGTGTAAAAGTTGAAAATGAGGAAATAATATCACTAGGTTTAGGTACCAGTGAACTAATACGACTTCCAGAAGATATTGGGAATTTATCTTCACTTATTTACTTATATGCAATGTTTAATAAAATATCAACCATCCCAAAATCAATAGGAAATTTGAAAGCACTTAAGAGGCTCTCTTTTAAGAACAATCAATTGACAATTCTCCCTGAGTTTATTAGCGATCTGGAATCTCTTAGAGAACTTAGTTTAGGTCTAAATCAATTTAAAACCCTTCCAGTATCTTTTGGTAATTTGAAGGCACTTAACGGGTTATGGATCTATGGAAATCAGTTAGAATCTCTCCCAGAGTCTTTTGGAGAGTTAGAATCGCTTGAGGAACTTTTTATTTTTGATAATAAATTGAGATTTCTTCCCAAATCTTTTGGAAACTTGGATTCCCTCCAAGTGTTGGATTTACACAACAATAGATTAGACGCTATACCAGAATCCTTCGGCACCTTAAATTCTCTGCTTAATATCGATCTTTCCCGAAACAAAATTAAATTCCTTCCAGAATCGTTTTGTAATTTGATGTCATTAATGAAGTTAGATTTATCTTATAATCAAATCGAGTCTTTACCAGAATCACTCGGAAACCTCGAATCGCTCGTAGATTTGAATATAAAAGAGAATTATGAACTAACACTACTACCGGAATCTATAGGGAAACTTAAATCACTAATAGAACTAAATATACAATATGGTAAAATAACAGAACTTCCAAAGTCCTTCGGGAATCTTGAATCACTACAAATTCTAAGTTTAATAGAAAACAAATTAACATTTCTCCCTGAATCCTTTCGGAATCTTAGAGCACTTACAATTTTAAATTTAAGGGGAAACAATCTTTCAGTGCTCCCAGAATTCTTACTCGAACTCCCAAACTTGAAGTTCCTAAATATACGTGATAATCCTCTAGGTCCAGGGGCTGAGTTAATCATCCAAAAATTGAAACAAAAAGGAGTAAAAGTTAATCAATAATTCCTATGAATGAAAAGAAATATTTAGTAGATCCTAAGAAAAGGTTCTCTTCCAGAGTAGAAAACTATATCAAGTATCGACCGAACTATCCTCCTGAAATTGTCGATTTCTTGAAAGAGAAGAGAGTTTTAGCAGAAGATACTGTAATTGCCGATATAGGTTCAGGTACAGGAATTCTAACAAAAATATTCTTGGACAACGGTAATCGAGTTTACGGAGTTGAGCCCAATAAAGACATGAGAGAAGCAGCTGAAAGAATCCTGAGTGGATATACAAAATTTTCAAGTTTTGAAGGTTCTGCTGAGTCCACAGGATTAGAACATAAATCTATAGATCTTATTATTGCAGGACAAGCTTTTCATTGGTTTAATGTAGAAGAGGCTAAGAGAGAGTTTAAAAGAATATTAAAACCGAATGGTAATGTGGCATTAATCTGGAACCATCGTGGAAAAGCCGGATCAGATTTCAATAATAGCTATGAAAAATTCACTTTAAAATACGGTACAGATATTAAAGAAGTAAGAAAAAATGAGGGAAATGTAGATCTCTTTTTTAATTATCAAAAAGAAACATTTGATAACTTCCAAGAATTAGATTTTACCAGTTTTAAAGGCAGGGTACTTTCTTCATCTTATATTCCTTTAGCTGATAATCCTATTTTCCCAAAAATGATATTAGAATTGGAAGATTTATTTAACAAACACCAGCGGAATGGAATTATTAGATTTGTTTACGATACCGAAGTATATCTTGGTAAATTAGAATAAAGAAAAATGTTATGAATAAACAATTATAGAGAAAAGCTTTTTAATCCTAAAATAATTTGCATTTAATATTATGAAAGTCGTCGTATTTAATGGAAGTCCCAGAAGCGAAGGTGTTACTACTAAATGCTTGCATATTGTAATGGATGAATTAAAAGCCGCTGGAATTGAAGTTGAATATATTTGGATGGGTATGGATAAAATCCAAGGATGTATCGCGTGTTATCGATGCGCCGAGAACAAAGATAAAAGATGTAGCGTCAAAACTGATAAACTAAACGAGTATCTGGAAAAGATGCTTAACGCTGATGGAATATTATTAGGGTCACCAACATATTTTGCAGACACTGCGACTCGAATGAAAGCGCTTATCGAAAGAGCTGGTCTTGTAAGTAAAGTTAATGGAGATTTATTAAAACATAAAGTAGGTGCGGCCGTGGTGTCAGTAAGGCGAGCAGGAGCAACACATGTTTTTTCTAGTATAAATTATTTTTTCCTAATTAACCAAATGTTTGTAGTTGGTTCGAGCTATTGGAATTTAGGCGTTAACCCAAATACTTCAGAACCAGAATTAATTAGGGAAGACGAAGAAGGTATAGCTACTTTTCAAAATTTAGGTAAAAATATGGCTTATCTACTCCAAAAACTTAGTACCTAATCTTTTTTTTTTTCATTTAGGGCGATCTTTTGTTTAATAAAAATATACTTCTTAAACCAATATTTATTGTATTTATATATAGCACTATTTGGCACTATCACAGAAACGGATTAATATGGCGTAAGCAGAATCATTATAAATGTTTTTTTGAGTATAAGCTCTCAAATCGTGGTTTAGACCAAATAGATTGGTTGGAAGAGTTCGCAGACGAACTTCTTTTAGATATAGATATTTAAAAATAGTAATAAAGACGGTTAAGAACTAAATATTTTAAAAAAATAAAACAAAAAAGGAAAAAAATAGACTTTAAGATTTCTTCAATTTTTTACTTACAAGGATTACTACAACGGATAGAATACCAAGTAGAATGAATAGATTATATCCGGGAATATCTGCTATTTGGATGTCTTTTTTTACTAAAACGCTATTAGTTCCTATGTAACCTAATAGATCTCTTGCATAAAAGATGATTATTACATCTCCTATAGGAGCATTATCCCAAGTTAATTGCCTGATCGATCCAACAGAACCAGTGAAAGTATAATTATTTAATCCTCCGTCAATTGTATACCAAGTAGTAATTATAGGAGAAAGGTCTTCTATGGTAATATTAAAGCTTGGGGCAGTAGATTCAAACATCTCATTTAACACGGGTGAATGGATAGTGATTTTAGGTAAAGTATCTTTAATTACTGATACTATAGCATTGCTGATAATACCTCTTGAATCATTTACGGAGAAACTAATAGATACAATGCCATCTTCTTTTTTATTCCAAAACCCTGGATCTATTTTACCAGTTGTATTACTGAATATAAAGCTTGAGAGACCTGCATCTAAAGTATACCACATGGTGTCGGCAATTCCTTCCTTAATTGTAATATTAAAATTCGGACTATTTTCATAAATTACATATAAATAAGGAGAGTTTATGTTAATTACAGGAGGATCCCACCAAATAGGATAATTATCTTGATTGGCATAGGTATTATTCGTATTATTTATAATATATAACACATCACCAATTCCATCATCATCTGTATCTTTACCCGTGTAATCTTGCCAGTAATTCCCTATCGTTCCATTATCCCATGCATTATTAGTGCCATTGTCTTTAGCATTTATCCCATTATCTATAAAATAATTTTTAAAAATTTTATTATTCTGAGAATCAGAGTCTCTTATATTAAATCCGATATTACTATAACTACCATTATTATCTCTAATTGTGTTTCCATAAAAGATATTATGGCTTCCAGTATCTATTATAATCCCAGCATAATTATTTGTGTTCGATACGCTATTAAAAGAAATTGTGTTATTATCGCTGTGATCAATTTGCATTCCATTTATTATATTATTATCCATTACATTTTCTGAAATCTCATTTATATCACAATTAGAGTATAGTGATAATCCGATATGATTAGAACTTAAATCATTTCCAATAACCGTATTATTATTACATCCATTGTATAATAATATACCCTCTTCTTCTCCATTAGAGGCTGTACATGATATGATTGTATTATCGTCTGATTCTATAAGGAGAATCCCATGTAGAACATTATTTGAAACTATACAATTTGAAATTGTAATGTTTATACAATTTCTTAACGTTATAGCCCGCGTAGCATCATTTATATTTAAGTTTGAGATCATGGAATTACTACATTGTGTTAAAATTACTTGGCCCGCATTAGTGAAATTATTACTTCCTAATCCGTTTTTATTGTAGTAATAGTAAACGGGTTTTCCATTCACTAAATTCGTAGTATCTATATTGTTTGTTGAACTGTCCCCTACAATACCACAGCCTTCCATTGTATTTAAGGTAACGTTATTACCCATATCAGATAAGGTTATACCTGCTTGATCATTGTCATCTGCTGAATTTTCTGAAATGACATTGTTATTTCCATCAATATAAATACCATCATGATTAAAATTTGCAGTATTATTAATAATTCTATTATTATGTGCATTTTCCAACCTTACGCCATAACTGTTATCATTTACAATGTTTTCAATAATAGTAAAATTATTTGAATTTTCTAATAAAATAGCGGAGTGATGATCAGACATTTCATTGTTAAAAATTATTCCATTCTGGCTATTTGAGATATGAATCCCTCCTTCTCCCCAAGATCCAATTGTATTATATAGTGTACAATTTTCAATTCTACAAAATTCAATTGAGTTTTCAATAAGAATACAGTATTCTGTATTTTCGCCATTTATAATTAAATCTTCAATCACGTAAGGATCACTCCAAGTACCGAAACCTGTACATATTCCAGCAGTTTTAGCATCTGACCAATTATTAGCAATATGAATTTTTCCCGAAATTGCTGAAAGTTTTATATTTTCGGTATCTAAATTAATTTCATCAATATTTCCTGCATTAAAATTGATATGTAATGTTGAGAAAGCGACAAAGATTCCCAAAGCTATTAAAATTATTGTTTTTATTTTTAGATTTGATTTCATTTGATTTCACATTATATACGTTATTGATAAATAATAATATTATTCTTTTTTTGAACAAAAATATTTCATCTCAAAATGGAGGTATAAGAGAAGAAATTAGTGGTAAATAATTAAATATAAGTGTAAAACAAATAATAAGGTTATTTTCTCATTTCATAAATGCTCTCAAATGTTAGCTTCTGTACTCTAAGCCAATCTAATGCAAACTTATCTTTATTCTTATTGATGAAGGTAGTAATCCATTGAATTATTTCATTTTTGTTCATACTTTTATCTTGAGTTATTTAAATTCTTTTATTATACTTAGGCCAAGTATCTAATGTTTTGGTTGAATTTGCGTTTGTATGGTCGTTTTATTTGTCCGACAAAACTCAAAATTTGAGAGGCTTTTTCTTCGTCGTTATCTTTTGTTTAATAAAAATATACTTTTTAAACCAATATTTATTGTATTTATATTAGTGCTTTTGAATTATTTATTTCTAAAAGCATCGATATTAATAAAGCATAAAGCGCTTGAAGGAATCTAAAATGAATGACCGAATAAAAAAACTACGAACACAAAGTCGTAGAGCAATTCCGTATCTTTCATTGGAGCGTGCTTTATTAATAACAGAATTTTTTAAGAATGGAGCAGCTCATAAATATTCTGCTCCAGTTGCTAGAGCTAAAGCATTTGAATATATCCTAAAAAATAAAGAAATTTGTTTTAATGACGATGAGCTTATCGTTGGAGAACGCGGTCCAGAGCCGAAAGCAACTCCTTCTTATCCAGAAATATGCTGTCATACATTAAATGATTTAAAAATATTGGATTCTCGGGAAAAAATATCTTTTAAAGTGCAAGATGAAGTGTGGCGAAAATCTAAAGATATCGTGATTCCATTTTGGAAAGGAAAAACAATTAGAGAAAAGATTTTTTCTCAAGTCGACCAAGAGTGGGTAGATGCCTATTCAGCGGGGATTTACACAGAGTTTATGGAACAGAGAGCTCCGGGACATACTGTAGCTGGAAAGAATATTTGGAGCATGGGCTTTATGGATTTTAAAAAGCGAATTCAAGTTTCAATTGATAACTTGGATTTTTACAACGATCCTGAAGCTTTCAACAAAAGAGAGCAATTAAGGGGGATGGATATAGCAGCTGATGCAATAATTATGTACGCTAAAAGGCATTCTGAAAAAGCTCGAAATTTAGCTGAGAATGAGTCTGATCCAATTAGAAAAACTGAATTAGAAAAAATTGCTGAAATTTGCTCACACATTCCAGCTCAGGCTCCAAGAACATTATGGGAAGCACTACAACATTACTGGTTCGTTCATTTAGGTGTTATTACCGAATATAATACGTGGGATGCGTTTAATCCCGGGCGACTCGATCAGCATCTATTCCCTTTTTATAAGAAAGATATATCTGATGGGATTTTAACTAAAGAAGAAGCGGTAGAACTGCTCCAAGCTTTTTGGATTAAATTTAACAACCAACCAGCTCCTCCAAAAGTGGGTGTAACGGCCGAAGAAAGCGGTACTTATACAGATTTTTGCAATATTAATCTCGGAGGGTTAAAAGAGGATGGTTCTGATGGAGTAAACGAACTTTCTTACGTACTTTTAGACGTAATCGAAGAGATGAGAATACTCCAACCTAGTAGTAACATTCAAATAAGTGAAAAAACACCAGACGATTTTATTAGAAGAGCCCTTAAGATTATTAAAACAGGTTTTGGTCAACCATCGGTTTTTAATGCGGATGTCATTATTCAAGAACTTAAACGCCAGGGAAAATCGTTAGTAGATGCTCGAAACGGTGGTGTGAGTGGATGCGTTGAAACAGGAGCTTTTGGAAAAGAAGCATACATTTTAACAGGATACTTTAATCTTGTGAAAATTTTCGAAATTACTCTGCATAATGGAAACGATCTATTAACGGGTAAACAAGTTGGACTAAATACGGGAGACCCTACCTCTTTTAGAACTTTTGACGAGTTATTAGAAGCATATACAAAACAAGTCAAACATTTTGTTGACATTAAAATAAAAGGTAATCTAATAATAGAGCGGATTTGGGCTCAAAATCCTTCTCCATTTTTATCAATCATTATTGACGATTGTATCGAAAGTGGAAAAGATTATAACGATGGTGGAGCAAAATACAATACGTCCTACGTTCAAATAGTTGGCATGGGAAGTATAACTGATTGTTTAACTTCTTTAAAATATAATGTTTATGACAATAATATTTATACTATGGAACGGATGCTCGAAGCGATTAAAAATGACTTCGACAATTTTGAAAAACTAAGGCAAAAATTGCTTTTTAAAACGCCTAAATACGGGAATGATAAAGATTACGCAGACTCTATCACCCAGCAAATTTTCGAGATAGTATATAATAACATTGACGGACGCCCTAACACTAGAGGAGGAGTTCATAGAATAAACCTGCTTCCTACAACTGTCCACATCTATTTTGGAAAGGTAACAGGTGCCACACCAGACGGTAGAAAAGCGTACACACCTTTATCTGAAGGAATTTCGCCCGTCCAAGGGATGGATATTAATGGTCCAACCTCTGTAATAAAGTCCGCTGGTAAAATTGACCATCTTCGAACTGGAGGATCTTTACTAAATCAAAAATTTTCGCCTAAATTCTTTTCAAATGAATCAGGAATTAATAATGTGGCTCATCTGATACGCTCTTATTTCAAGATGGGAGGACATCACATTCAATTTAACGTAGTATCGGCAAATACCTTGCGTGCTGCTCAAAAGAATCCTGTACAATATCATAATCTAATAGTACGCGTTGCAGGTTACAGTGATTATTATATAAATTTGGGAAAAGATTTACAGGATGAAATAATTAAGAGAACAGAACATTTCTAAGTCTAAATATATTTATATGCTATGGCAGTATACTTCTTATAGCTGTTTTTTCAAGAAAAAAGAATTAAAAATTAAAAATTTACTACTGGTTTTCTCTAAGCATTTTTCTTAATACTGTGTGTAGTATCCCAAGGTTTCGATAATATTCTAGATCGACTTTGTTATCGAGTCTAACAATAACATTGAACAAAATCTGTTCTCCATTTTTCTTGGTTGCGTTTACGGTTAATTCAGATAAAGGCGTCATATTCTTAACTCCAGAAATATTTAAAGTTTCAGTACCGTCCAAACCTAAATTTGCTGCATTTTCCCCATCTTTAAACTGTAGGGGTAAAACGCCCATTCCTACTAAATTGCTTCTATGAATTCTTTCAAAAGATTCTACGATAACTGCTTTCACTCCTTGGAGTTGAGTTCCCTTAGCAGCCCAGTCTCGTGAGCTCCCCATTCCATAGTCTGTTTTTGCGATAACGATCAAAGGTGTGTCAGAAGCGATGTATTCCATAGCCGCATCATATATTGGCATAACTTCCCCCGTTGGATGGTACTTTGTCCAACCGCCTTCTCGATCGACGAGAAGATTCCTAATTCTTATGTTTCCAAATGTGCCTCTTGCCATCACCTGATCATTCCCTCTCCTTGACCCAAAAGAATTAAAATCTTTAGGTTCTATCCCTTTCGATATTAAATATTTTCCCGCGGGCATATCTTCTGGAATCGCTCCAGCAGGAGAAATGTGGTCAGTAGTAACGCTTTCTCCTAATAGAGCAAGGATTCTAGCGTTCTTAATATCTGTTAGGGGAGGTATATCCAGAGGAAAATCTATGAAGAAAGGAGGCTCTCTAATATATGTAGAATCTTCTTCCCATTGATATACGTTATCTTTTGACGGATTCAAATTATTCCATAGATCCCATCCTTTAAAAATTTCTCCGTACTCCTTAATAAATTGTTCAGGGTTAACGTTATTTATGTAAATTTGTTGACATTCAGCGTGAGAAGGCCAGATATCCTTGAGATAGACGGGATCTCCATCTGAATCCAATCCTAAAGGTTCATGTTCCAAATCAATCGCGACAGTACCAGCTATTGCATAAGCGACTACTAAGGGTGGTGATGCTAAATAATTCGTTTTGGTATATGGACTGATTCTACCTTCGAAGTTACGATTGCCGCTAAGGACAGAAGCAACAACAAGATCATCAACTTCAATTTGTTTAATTATATCCCCTGAAAGCGGTCCACTATTTCCAATGCAAGTAGTGCAACCATACCCAACAATATTGAATCCTAATTCTTCTAAATAAGGCAGCAATCCAGCGCTTTCTAGATAATCTCTAACTACTCGTGATCCAGGAGCGAAACTAGTTTTTACATAATTTTTAACCTTTAAACCTTTCTCGACAGCAGCTTTCGCAATCATTCCTGCTCCAACCATAACCGAAGGATTGGAAGTATTCGTACAAGATGTGATTGCTGCAATAACCACTGAGCCATGTTTTAGATTGTCTGAATCAATGTCAGCTAGTAAATTTGATTCGTCTGGCTTGGCATAAGAAGTTTCTAGTTGATTGATAAAATCTTTCTTCATATCTTTTAGAGATATTCTATCTTGTGGTCTCTTTGGTCCCGCTAAACTAGGCTCTATTTCAGATAAGTTAATTTCTACTAATTCACTATACTTTGGAGTTGGTGAGTTTTCATCGTAAAAAAGACCTACTCTTTTTAAATATTGTTTTACAAATTCGGCGTGTTCTTTACGACGGCCACTTAATAGGAGATAATCTATTGTATTGTCATCAACAGGAAAGAATCCCATCGTAGCGCCGTATTCCGGAGACATATTCGCGATTGTCGCGCGATCGGGCAACTTTAATTGTTTGAGACTCGGCCCATAAAATTCGACAAACTTTCCGACTACACCGTGTGCTCTAAGAATTTGAGTTATCCTAAGGACAACATCAGTTGCAGTAATTCCATCTTGAGGTTCACCAATTAATCTAACTCCTACTACCTCAGGGATATTCATATAGTAAGGTTGGCCTAATATTACAGCTTCGGCCTCAATTCCACCAACACCCCAACCTAGAACACCTAATCCATTAATCATTGTAGTGTGTGAATCGGTACCTACTAAAGTATCAGGAAACGCGTATTTTTCTCCATTAAATTCCCTTATTTGAACTACAGAAGCAAGATATTCTAAATTAACTTGATGACATATTCCTCTACTTGTAGGAACTACGCGAAAGTTGTTAAAAACTGTTTGAGCCCACTTTAAAAACATATACCTCTCATAATTGCGCTCAAATTCCTTTTTTTCGTTCAAATTCAGTGCATCATTAGTCCCATAATAGTCAACTTGAATTGAATGGTCAATAACTAAATCTACTGGGATAAGAGGATTAATCTGATCAGGATCTCCTCCAGCTCGTTTTACGGCTGATCTTAAAGCAGCGAGATCAACAACAGCGGGTACACCAGTAAAGTCTTGAAGTAATACTCTTGATGGTTTATAAGGAATTTCTTTTTTATCCTTTTGATTTGGTACCCATTTTGAGAGTGCAAGAAAATTTTCTTCAGTTACAACTTCCCCATCTAAATTTCGGATTACATTTTCTAACAACACCCGTATAGAATAGGGTAATATGTCTATGTCTCCAAATCCAAGGTCTTTTAATTTTTCGAGATTATAGATCGAAACAGTTCCTTCTTCAGTGTTAATTTTTTCCCTTAAATTGTTCTGAATTTCGAGTTCATTCATATAATCCATCTATCTTTCTTCAATATTTACATATTTTTTATCTACTTCGCCAATATATCGAAGTCTCGGTCGGATTAATTTATTGTCTTTGAGTTGTTCGAGGGCGTGAGCTACCCATCCTGCTGACCTACTTGCTGCGAATAGCGGAGTGAATAATGCTGTTGGTATTCCTAATACATGAAGTAATCCTGCAGAATATAAATCTACATTGGGGTAAATATTTTTCGTGCTTATTATATAATCAGTGAGTATTTCCGTCATCTCAAATAAATTATCAATTTCATCACGGTGTTCATCATGTGCTTGGTCAGGAATTTTATCGATCTCTCCTTTCTCTTCTCTTTCCCAAAATTCTTTAGACAAATCTCGAAGGATAAGCGCACGCGGATCCCATGTTTTGTAAACGCGGTGACCGAATCCCATTACTTTTTCTTTGTTTTCCAGCTTTTTTTTAACCCAGGGAAGAACATTTTCCTTTTTCTTAATTTCTTCTAGCATCATTCGAACGACTCTTTCGTTCGCACCACCGTGCAATGGTCCTCTAAGAGTACCAATAGCGCTTGTAATTCCACTGTAAATGTCAGATAAAGTAGAAACAGTAACCCGGCAAGAGAAAGTGGATGAATTTATAGAATGGTCAGCATGACAGATAAGAACTTTATCAAAAGCCCTTTCAAAATCTTTGCTTGGTATCCTACCAGTCATCATATAGAAGTAGTTTCCCGCATGAGAAAGTTCTATTGACGGTTCTACTAAGGGTAAATTTTCTTGAATTCTATGTGCAAATGCCAAAATTGTAGGAATCTTAGCAATTATCCTAATTCCCTTCCTTATGTTTGCTTCTTCGGTATAGACATAATCATCTGCATCGTAAAGAGACAGAGCAGAAATTGAAGTCCTTAACAATTCAATTCGAGTTGTATTTCGAGGATAACTCTTTAAAATTGTCAAGATGCTATCAGGGATATTTCGCTCTTCTATCAACTGATTTTTAAATTCTTCGAGTTCAGATACGGTAGGTAAACTTCCATAGATTAAGAGATATGCGACTTCTTCGAAGCTTGAATTATTAACTAATTCCTTAAGAGGATATCCTCTAAAATATAACTTCCCTTTTTCACCATCAATCAAAGTAATTAAACTTTCATCTACATAAATTCCAACTAATCCCTTATAGGTTTTGGATCTGTCAAGATTGCATAGTTGAGGTCCTTCTGCTACATAATCTTCTTTTATCTTGCGAGTATCTTTTTTCATATTTGAGTTACCTTATTTTCTAATTAAAACCTAAAACTACCTTAAAGTAAAAAAGAAAGATATATATTTTTTAAGCTTTTAAATCATTAATTTTGAAAATAAATAAGAGAAAGCATACAAAAAAAGCAAATAGAATTGCTAGAGTTACTTTAAAAAAAACAATTATGTATATTTCTATGAAATTGTTTGAATTTTCGAATAAAATTAGCTTCCTTCGTTTTATTTACGTCCTATTTTCGATTTTCATATATTTTTTACCAAGCTGACCAATATAACAAAGTCTTGGTCTGATTAATTTGTTATCTTTGAGTTGTTCGAGGGCGTGAGCAACCCATCCTGCTGATCTACTTGCTGCGAACAATGGCGTAAAGGATGCTGTAGGGATTCCTAAAGTGTGAAGTAGTCCTGCAGAATATAGATCGACATTTGGATAAATATTCTTGGTTTTGATTATGTAATCGTTGAGAATTTCAGTCATTTCTATTATATAATCAACTTCATCATGAATATCATGTCCATTATTGGGAATTTTATCTATTAATTCGCCATTCAGAGCTTTTTTAAAAAAACCCAATGATAATTCTCGAAGGATAACCGCTCTGGGATCCCAAGCCTGATAGACGCGATGGCCGAATCCCATTATTTTCTCTTTGTTTTCCAGCTTATTTTTAACCCATGGTACAACATTAACTTTTCTCTTTATCTCATTAACCATATATTTCATAACCGCTTCATTTGCTCCACCGTGTAGAGGCCCTCTAAGTGTACCTATGGCGCTTGTAATACCGCTATAAATATCTGAAAGTGTTGAGACCGTAACGCGGCAAGAGAAAGTGGAAGAATTTATAGAATGGTCAGCATGACAAATAAGAATTTTGTCAAACGCCCTTTCAAAATCCTTGCTTGGTTTCCTACCCGTCATCATATAATAGTAATTTCCCGCATGCCCCAAATCTTTTGAAGGTTCTATAAGAGGCAAATTAGTTTGAATCCGATGAGCAAAAGCTAATAAAGTTGGCATTTTCGCTACAATTCTGAGGCCTTTCCTAATATTGGCTGGTTCGCTATAATCATAATCATCTGGATCATATAAGGAAAGAGCGGAGATTGCTGTTCTTAGGAGTTCAATCCTCGTAGTGTTCCTTGGAAAACTTTTTAGAATGCTAACTATATTATCTGGAATATTTCTTTCCTTTATTAACGAATCTTTAAACTCTTTAAACTCAGAATTACTTGGGAGTTTCCCATGTATAAGTAAATAAGCAACTTCCTCAAATGTAGAATTGTCACATAACTCTTTGAGAGGATAACCGCGATAATATAATTTTCCATTTATTCCATCAATATATGTTATCAAACTCTCATCCACATAGAGTCCAACCAAACCTTTATGTATTGTTGGACGACCTAGCTTAGAGAGTGTGGGCTCAGCATCCTCATAATCTTCACCGATTTTTCTTTTATCTGCTTTCATGATTTGGATACTTTATTTGATAATTACATCCTAGTACTACCTTAAGGTAGAGTGGTAAAATAAACATTTCCACAAAAAATACTGGAAACTATACAAAAGAAGTAGTTTTTATAGGAAAATTAAAAAAATTTCAGATTTTAAGATTTCATTCAACTCCTATGTGAACGGTGTAATAGGAAAAAATATAATATAATCTAATAGATTGTTTGATCCTTTGGTTTTAAGAAGTGTGTTGTTTTAAAAACTGAATTCCGAAAAATATACTCCCACCGTGGCGACTCGGGTGCGTCCGCTCCGAAGGGGCAATAGGACGCCAAGCCACGCTCTAAGCGAAGCGTCAATACCAAATATCGAATTTTGAAAGGAGCGACGGTTGTGAAGCGAGCTTTAGGAGCGATACAACCGAGCACCCTTTGAAAATGAGCGGGATGGTTCGCGAAGGAAACCGAAGTGGTTTCCTTGCAATATGAATGGGAATAACAATAACCTTAAAATAAAGTTATAGTTCACACCCCTAAAACTAGTCTCTCTTGTTTATTCCTTTTCTTTCTTACCTCTTCTGAGAGTCTCTACTTCTTTAAAGACGTCTTCGATACAATATTAACCAGCAATCTATTTCAATTTCAACCAGTAATAGTAATCGTCGCGTGTTCGCAAAACCCTACCTTATTCTGTAAAACACGGTATCTCTCTTTTTTTCCTTAGTCGCGACTTTAGTTTCGAGAAACTTTAATAACCTTTAAGAACATAAGTAACCTTAAGAAAAAAGACATCATTTCAAAAAACTTTATGAAAGAATTCAGAGTTAACGAATTCCTCACTTTGAAGTTAGAACCCCTGTTGATGATCAGCTACTAGGTGAAATTTGAAGAACTAGAATTTTTACATAAACACATAAAAATATGAAGTGATTCCGCGAAAAAAACCTTAAAATGAATACTGACTTAAATTAAAATAGACAAGAATACTGTGAAGAATTTTGAAACCCAAAGAATCAAGAAGTTTAATTCATCAAGAAAGCTTTAAACAACAACCGCGTCAGACCAAAATTGAATTATTGGAAAAAGAAGATTTTTTGACATTATTGAAAGATTTTGATAATCTTGAAAAAGACTATCTAAGGTTTGGTTATTTTTGCTTACTCCTTCAAACTTTTACTGATAAAGATTTGTGGGTTAACCATATAGAACTTATCAAAGGGCTTGTTATTCATTTTACGGAGAATTACTTATCTCGCGCAACTGGCTCATTTAACGATTTTAGAGAAAGAATTGTTAATTTAGTTAATATTACAAGGGATAAGAGATTATTAGACATTCTCTTTCCCGTGTATTTGGAAGCTTTTGATCATTTTCCAATAAATCGCTATCTGAAATTTAGAGCTTTTAGTATATTGATCCATATGACTCATATGCGTAGGAACACCGAGATACTAAACGAGTTCATTTTATCGATTGAAGTTCAATTTCTCAAACTTTTAGAGGAGCTAGACGAGTTAGAGGAATTTGATCAAAGTCTTGCTCTCTCCGAGTTACTAATGGCATTTCAAGGAGGATTACAAATAGGTCTATTTAGACGTCACGTTACTCCTATTGAAGTTTATCCCAAATATCTTATACCAATCTGGGATAAGCACAGTACCCTAATAAAAAAAAAATATCTTTCAATTATCTCAAATTTTAATTTGTTTAGTATTGATAAAAATTTTAATGCTTATTTTACAAATATTATGGGTATGTCGATTGAAATTGGGTTAATGAATGAACACTTTACGATCTACTTGGATGTTATCGAAAAATTAGATGAAGTTGAACTAATGCGCAATTTTTTTGATTTGATATTTCTTGTTGAGGATATTGACATTTTAAATGAAAATTCTGCTAGAATTGAGAGAATAAGCATCTCCTTTCTTGACAAATTTGATCCTATTTTACACAAATCTCCGATTGGAGAAGTAGAACCTTTATTATCCGATCTTTACAAGAATTTCAGTAAAGTGACTAAATTATTTAGAATTGTTGGGCTAAGAACTAAATATCTTCACAGGCTTGAATCGATATTTAATAGTTTGCTCTTTTATATTAGCAGGTTTCGTTATTACACGACCGCAATTCTATCTTTGTGGTCTGCAATTCCCAATCTGAATGTAGAAGAAAAGTATATCCAGGTCTTATTAGACACGACCAAGAAGTTTGACTTTTCTCTTGAAGCGGAAATTCTTATTTTTAAGAAAATAATGGAAGCTAAAAAAATTTGGGAAAAACGGTATTTTCCTCAAATTAAAACGATGTTTATTTCACTGCGATATAGAAGCTATTCAAATGATGGTGATTGGTATGAGCTATCAAAAATTTTGGATCGGTACCCTGAATTAGATGATATTTATGAGGACTGGTATTCCTCATTTACTGGTAAAGAGTTTAAGGTCAACGACTTCATTACGCTGAAGTTAGAAGAGGGGAACACCAATATTTACGTGAACGGTGAGCCCTTTGATCAGTGTAAGTATCTTATGTTAAACATTCCTATTGAAGACACGAAGAGATTTCTCTCTCTCTCTCTCACAAGAGAGATATTCGAAGATATAGAATCAATAGACGAAGTGGTAGAAAAATTAGGTTGGACTTATGACGGGCAAGAAGGGGTTGAATACGATATTGACCCTGAAACCGAATTTTGGGGGCATTGTTCCAATCTACAAGCCTGGTACGAACACAATTACGATACACGGTTGTTACACAGCAATTTATCGTTTCCTTTGTTAAAAGAGCTTGTTGAAGCAGGTGATACCGTAGCTAAAAAAGTTTTCAAAGAGGAGATCGTTAAACGATTTAAAAGTGGATTTTACAACGATAACCTTCCAATCATAACTTATTTGTTTCCCGAATATTTCGATTACTTGGAAAAGAATGAGTTACTAGAAATATTTGGCGATCCTGAAAACTTTTCGTATATCTTAAAGATGTTTGTCGAGAAGTATTATTATCGTCTACTCACATTTGAGGACCTCGAGACTATTTTTGATGATTTGATAATAATTGTAAGCGAAAAAACAGATATAATCGAACCATTTTTCTCAACATTTGTAGAGGCCGTTGGGGAGCTGCCTAGGGATTCGAGTAATATGTTATTTTCCACGCTGCGTAGTATAGCGAAAAAGAGAGGATGGGAAGAAACGTACTATCCTTTGCTCTTGAAAGTTGCCCCGGATTACAATGCCTTTTGCCAGGTTGTCGATTATTACGACAAAACCCTACAATTTTCTCTCTTCTTAGAATTTATAAATAAAAGGGGTGGATACGGCAATTTTTATATTCTTATCAGGTTGATCAAAACATTAACACCACCGTATCAGGAATCTTATTCTCACATTACTCTGTTAATCCTCACAAAATTATTGAACGAATATTTTCCAAAACTTTGGGAGCTTTTAAATAACCTTAGGGACCCTTCAGAGAAATATTTGATTTTTAATTTGCTAATTAAAACTTCACAAGGAACAGCATTATTAAAAGAGAATTTCTCTCAAATTAAAACTCTGTTCCTAACTCTTTTGAACGATTTTGATAAATTACGTTATATATTCAGGGAAAAGTCTTATTCCCATATAATAGAAGCAATTGAGGGTACCGATTTGGAGAATGAGCCTACGTTTAAAACTTGGAAGGAAAAAAATTCTTCTCGTTTAGACGATCTAAAAACTTAAATCGTTTCGTATCACATTATTTTCCAATCGTGCCACGCTATCCGCCAAAATGTGCCACGAAATCTGCACGCTTTGTATCTTGATATATTATACGAAAGTATAACCCTCAAAAAACTCAACCCTCTATAATATTCTCCACTGCAGTTTCGAATACGAAGTCCAAATCTTGAATGTTTTTTCCTTTTATTTTTATTAAAAAACCCATTTGGATTCATTTGGATTAATGTTAATCTTTATAATAAAAAGGGCTTCACTGATGATTTTCTTGACAAGATAATTCATCAGCGATTTTTGACCACTGAAGATCGAGTCTCTCTTGAAGTTCAATTAAATCCTTTTCAGATAATTTTGAAAATCGTTTTTGTCTCGATAAATAATCAATTAACGGAGCTCTCTTTGAGGGATCTAATAATGATTTACTCTTTTTTGATAAAGATATTTTTTTATACAATCGGATTTTTTTAATCTAATATTTCAGAACCAATATCCTTCAGATTTTTACAGCTAGTCATCAGCATGGCTTTCGCTAAAGTTTTCTGAAAGTATTCCATTTGAATTCGTACGCCATCTATTCCCGCCCCAACAGCTGCCCTGACGATATCTCGCCCAATTAACACGGATTCTGCCCCAATAGCGAGCATTTTTAGAACATCGTATCCTGTTCGAACACCTCCATCGATAATAATTCTAATCTTACCCTTTAATTCAGCTACTATTTTGGGAAGTACTTCTGCAGTTCCAGGAGTATGATCTAAAACCCTTCCCCCATGATTCGATACAACTATGGCTGCTGCTCCCGCATCCTTTGCTAGAGTTGCATCTTCTAGACTCATGACACCTTTTATAATGACGGGTAATTTTGTCGATGATACTAGTTCCTTAAGATCATCAATATTTTTCTTAAAAACTGGTTTGTTATTCGTAGACATAGCATAAGAACCACATCCATCAATATCCACTCCAACTGCTACGCCTCCAGATTTTTCTGCCTTTTTAAAGAATTTTATAATGACTTCTTGTTCTCTTGGTTTCACAATTTTAACTCCAAATCCACTAGCTTCAGCAATTGCGTCAATCCCATATGAGTTTTCAAGCGAATAAGTATAGGTATCGCCTCGCCAGCCTAATGTTCCTGCTGCTTTACAACCGTGAACTACTGAACGGCAGAATTCTTTTTCTGAAATAACTTTTTCTCCTCCAAAACTATTTACTCCAGAAACACTCGCTCCCATTATTGGCATTGAGAGTTCTTTGCCGAAAAAGTCATATTTAGTATCTATCTTAAAATTATCTCCGATGAGTTTCATTTTCAACTTCAATTTCTTCAAAGCTAAGATATTATTGTTAAAAGAAGCCCCGCTTCCAATTCCACCAAATCCAAGTGGTCTTCCGTAACTTTGGCCTTGACAAATTCGCATTGCATCTCCATCGCATATTTTATATACTCCACACACTCCCAGGAGTTTCTTCTTAGCTTCCTCTCGAACCTTAGTTAAAGTCAATTCTTCTACTGTCATACTTTCACCTCAATATCCTCCTATACCATATTTTTTGGGTCAAGAAGTTTGTCCAAATTGTCAATTTTTAACCCCATATCTTTTATTACTACTTTACACGATTTACCTTCTTTAAACGCCCGTTGGGCAATCTCAGAGCATTTGTCGTATCCTAATATTGGTGTTAGGTTAGTAACAAGCATTAGCATTTGCTCTAAGTCCGAATCTATTTTTTCTGTATTTGCTTTTAAATCTACTAAACAGTTGCTTATAAAAGAATTAATTCCGCCAATTAAAATTTCTATTGACTCAAGAATATTTACAATCATTACAGGTTTACTCATATTTAAATCCAAAATGCTTCCATACATTTCAGCACTCGCAACGACTGAATCGTTTCCAATCACTTGAAGACAAACTTGAATTAAAGCTTCTGATTGAGTTGGATTAATCTTCCCCGGCATAATAGACGAGCCTGGTTCGTTTTGCGGTAAAATCAATTCTGAAAGACCCGCTCTAGGACCACTACCCATCCATCGTATATCGTTTGCCATTTTTAAAAGCGATAATGCCAATAATCTTAAACTACTGCTAGCGTAAACTATTGTATTGTGTGAGGATATTCCTTCTGCTTTTACTGGATTGATTTTAAAAGGCAGCGATGTAATTTTTGAGATATGGGATACAGTGAGT
>Ga0255055_10000186_pt1 | contig 46830 bp, 42 predicted proteins | sample JV7_2_27_MG_FD_188633 | JGI IMG/M metagenome (GOLD analysis project Ga0255055, IMG submission 188633) | Seawater microbial communities from Jervis Inlet, British Columbia, Canada - JV7_2_27 | ecosystem: Environmental > Aquatic > Marine > Inlet | place: Canada: British Columbia | collected... | reverse complement strand
CTTCCAATGAGAGAGTTTCCGGGCTCATGGTCGTGACACCTGTCAAGATAGGTTCTAGGTCGCTCCCGCGCGAGTCCTCAGTCCGTATCCTATCAGCCTGTCCGAGGAGTGCCTGCGGCCGCAACCCCCACGCGCGCCTGGCCGCAGGCATTACTCGGACAGGCTGCTAGCTTCTCAGCCTCGGATGTCGAAGCAGATCGCAGAATTCCCTGAAGCCGGGCAGCAGTCCCCGAATCTCCGGTACCACCTCGAGCGCGTGCACCAGATCATCGACGGCTTCTTCGGTTCGTCCGGTTCTCGCCAGCACCGAAGCTCGGTTCAAGAGGTAGGTCGGTCTCAGAGGCGTGATCGCGACCGCCCGGGCATAGGCCTCGGCCGCGCCCGCGAGGTCCCCCTGTTCTTCGAACGCGTTGCCCAGATTGTTCCAGGAGGGATCGTAGTCCGGATTCAACTCGAGGGCCTTTCGATAGCACTCGATCGCCTCGTCCCGACGTAGCTGACGCAGAAGCACGTTGCCCAGGTTGTTCCAGGCCTCGTGATCGTCCCCGCGTCTGGCGAGCGCCGCGCGGTAGGCCCGCACCGAGTCGGCATTGCGGCCCAGGTCGGCGTACGCGTGGCCGAGGTTGTACCAAGCTTCGTAGTCGTCGGGGATCAGCTCGGCCGCTTGACGGTAACCGTCGACGGCGCGCTCGAGGTCTCCGCGACATGAATGGGCAAATGCCAGGTTGTACCAAACGTGGTGATTGCCGGGTGAAAGCTCGACGGCGCGCTCGTACGCTTCGATCGCCTGGTCCATGTGCGAAAGCACCCCCTGGGCGTTGCCCAGGTTAAACCACACTTCGAACAGATCCGACCGGATCTCCAGCGCCTTAGTGTAGCAACGAATGGCGCGCTCGAACTGTCCCATGCGCCGATACGCGTTGCCGAGGTTGTTCCAGGCCTCGAGCATATCGGGTGACAGATCCAACGCGTTGCGGAATGAGTCGACGGCGGCCTCGGTATCGTCCATGCCCACCTGCGCGTTGGCCAACTCGAACCAGGCTTCGCAAAGGTCGGGACTCAACTCGAGCGCCTTGCGTACGCAGCGCACGGCCGAGTCGAACTCACGCAGGGAGATTCGCGCGCGAGACAGGTCGACCCAGGCTTCGACATGCGCGGGATCGCTCTGCAGAGCTCTCTCCCAGGCCAGAATCGCTCCGCGGGTGTCTCCCGCCTCGAAACGCGCAACACCCTCCTCGGAGAACAGAAGCGCGTCGGTGGTGCCGTCGGTACCGGGTTGCTCGCCGGAGAGTCGGGGGTTGTTGGGACGGATGGTGAGCGGAAGAGGCTCTCCGCGCAGCAAACGCTGCGCCCCGTCCGGTCGCCTTTCGCTGTCCTGGCCTCGACTCACTCCGCTCTGGTCCCGAGTCCACTCACAGCGCCCCCCCTAGGAGGAACCGAGGTCCGGCGGTTAAAGCCCCTGGCATTCGCGGTCCGAGCATCCCTCGAGCCGCTCCGAATGGCTGTCTTATACGTCCATTTTCTCCGGTGGTGGCTCGCCAGGCGGGCCGCTGCCAAATATCTAGCACGGTTGTCGATCGCCGGTCAATGAAAATTCCCCACGAAGATCTCAAGAGTGCTTCGAAATGAGTGTCACGATTGTGTCGCAGACGGCCTCGCGAGGCCCTGCGGGTTTTTTTTCTATAGAATGGGCGGGAGCCTTATTGCGCAGGAAACAAAGGGTCACTCGCGGATGTACAACCGTCAGACGCTGGCCGCGCCGGTCGACATCGAAGGAGTCGGGCTTCACTCGGGCAAGTCGATCCGGATGCAAATGCTGCCGGCGAAGGCTGGAAGCGGTGTCGTCTTCGTCCGTACCGACGCCGGGAAAGCGGAGATTCCGGCGGATCTGGAGCACGCGGGTCCTAGCTTCTACGCAACCGTAATCCGGAAAGGCGATCTCGAGGTCCGTACAATCGAGCACCTCATGGCCGCGCTCTATGCTCTACTGGTCGACGATGTACGTATCGAGATCGAGGGAGAGGAGGTTCCGATCCTGGACGGCTCGTCGAGGCCATTCGTGGACGCGATTCTTCGGGCCGGTCGTAAGGAACTGGATCGTCGCCGGGAGTACATCACGCTCGTGCGGCCCGTCGTCGTGACGGAGGAGGAGAAGCGCATCGCCGCCTATCCGTGCAGGGAGTATCGCGTGACCTACGCGATCCACTTCGATCACCCGCAGTTGGGCTACCAGGAGCTGTCGGCGAGCCTCTGGGGCGAGACCGCGTTCGCCGACAAGCTCGCGCCGGCCCGCACCTTCACCTTCGAACGGGACGTGGAGGCCCTGCGCAAACGAGGCCTGGCCCTGGGCGGTTCCCTCGAGAACGCCGTCGTGGTCGGCGAGAAGGGGATCCTCAACCCAGACCTGAGATTCGGCGACGAGTTCGTACGGCACAAGATGCTCGATTTGACGGGTGACCTATCGCTTCTCGCCCGGCCGCTTCGGGCACACGTGGTGGCCTATCGAGCGGGCCACGATCTGCACGCGCGCCTCGCGCAACGGATCTGGCAGGCGAGGGACTCCTGGTACTTGGCTCCGTGGTCCGAGGAGACCACGAACTTGGAGGCGGCGGCCGAAGCGTGAACCGTCGAGGTCTCGGGGCGTTACTGACCCTCGCAGTTGTCGTCGCGCTGCCCGCTCTCGCCAAGCAGCGCGAGGACGGCAAGCCGGCGATCGAAGAGTTGTCGGCGCGGTGGGCCGGGAACCGAGCGTACGTCTCCTATCAACTGAGCGGGTCTCTACCGGAGGAGACGCTGGACAAGATCCACTCCGGTATTCCCGTTGGATTCCGCCATCGGATCGAGATCGTTTCGAAACGGCGTGGACTGTTCGCACCGGATAAGCTCGTCGCGCGGGTGATCGTCGATAAGCAGGTCGAATACGATTCCCTGACGCAGCGCTACACGCTGGAACGGACGGTCGAGATCAAGAGCCAGGAGAAGCGCTCCGCTCCGGAGCCGCGCGAGGAACGGCAGGTCATCGACTCGGAGGAGGAGATGAAGAGCTGGGTGGCCACGCAGGACGAGATCCCGCTGTTCGACCCGGCGCGCCCGTTTCCGGAGGAAGCGGACCTGAGGGTGAGGGTCGAGGTCGCGCTCGGTAGGCGCTGGTTCCTACTGATCTTCCCCACGACCCAGACGGTGTCGGCCGAGATCGTTCTGGAGGCCAGAGAGTAGTGGCCGTAGGGCGATACATGGCCCGCTGGGTCGGCGTGGCTCTCGTTCTTCTGGTCACCGTCTGGGGTTTGTATCGATTGTTCGACCGATTGACCGATCCGGGACCCGAGATCGAGCTTAATCAGGTCGTGCTGCCGGCGATGTCCCTGGCGTTGGTGATCCTCGCGCTGGCCCTGGCCGGTGTGTTGATTCGCAACCTGGTGCGCCTGATCGTCGACCGCAAGCGGGGAATCCTCGGCGCTCGGCTGCGCACGAAACTGGTCTTCTTCTTCCTCGCCCTGGTTCTGGTCCCCGCGCTCGTGCTGTTCTACGGGTCGGCCCAAGTCATCAAACAGTCGGTCGAGGCGGTGCTCAGGACCCCGCTCGAGGAGCTCACCGACCGCTCGAGCGCGATTGTCCAGCAATGGAGCGACTACCTCCAGTCGCGGGCGCTCGACCTGGCGCTCTCGATCGCGAGGGACGTCGCGGAAGGCGATTTGCTGACTCCGCACAGAAGGCCCGCACTCGAGGAGTTGTTGGGACGCTGGCGGCTGCAGGAGGAGCCGTATCACATTCGCGTCGCCCAGGGCGATCGCGTGATCGCCGAAACCGATCTTCCACCGGATTCGATCGACGGCGCGCGCCTCGAAGAGCTGAACATCCTTCTGATGACGCTGATCGACCAGGTTTCCGCCACCGGTCGTGAGGAGGCGCACATCGACTATCTCGGAGACGGGCTGCTGGCCCATGCCGCGGTTCCGCTGAAGCGGGTCGGGGCCGGGTCGGAGGAGGCGCCTTATGTCGTGTCCGTGGGGATCGTGTTGCCGCCACGTCTGGCCGGGAACCTGGAGGGCATCGATCGGGCCGCGCGCATCTACCGGCAGTTTCGTGTCCAGCGTCGGGAGCTGGTCCGCCTGTATCTCACGCTGATCGGTCTGGTCTTCCTGACCACTCTGTTCGTGGCGACCTGGATCGGCTTCTACGTGGCCCGGCGGATCACCGGCCCGATTCAGGAGCTGGCAGACGCCACGAGGGAAGTCGCGGCGGGGAATCTCGACGTGCGGGTGCGCACGGAGGTCGGGGACGAGCTAGGCATGCTGGTCGAGGCCTTCAACGACATGGCCGCGGAGCTGCAGGAGAACCGCGAGGTGATCACCCGGTCCACCGCCGACCTGCGCCGTTCGAACCTCGCTTTGGACGAGCGCCGTCGCTACATCGAGACCTTGCTGGCCAATCTGTCGACGGCTGTCGTGTCGCTCGATCCGCAGGGCCGAGTCACCACCGCCAATCCGGCTGTTGGGGGGATCTTGGGGCTGCGGCTCGAGGTGGGGGACGAGGCGCGCCGCGTCTTCGCCGATCACGGGCTGCTGCCGCTCGCGGACCTGTTGCAATACGAATCGGACCGCGCGGGGGAAGGCATCCGCAAGGATCTCACGTTGGGGCGGGACGGGGCGACGTTGAGCGTTGCCGTCCAGGTCTCGCCTCTGCGAGGCGGAACCGGCGAGCACCTGGGGACGCTCGTCATGGTGGAAGACTTGACCGAGTTGCTACGGGCCCAACGCGTGGCGGCCTGGCGCGAGGTCGCGCGGCGCATCGCGCACGAGATCAAGAACCCGTTGACCCCGATCCAGCTGTGGGCCCAGCGGCTGCGCAAGAAATTCGCCGAGGGGGCGGAGGACCTGGGTCAAGTCGTCCCGGAGGCGACGGCCTCGATCGAGCGCGAGGTCGGAGCGCTCAAGCAACTCGTGGACGAGTTCTCGTTGTTCGCGAGACTGCCGGAAATCAAGCCACGAACGGTCGACTTCGGCGCCGTCATCGAATCGGTGCTCGCTTTGTACAAGGGCCTGCCGGAGATCCGGTGGAAGATCGACGTTGCACCGGATCTGGACGAAGTGCGATTGGATCCGGATCAGATCCGGCGCGTGCTGATCAACCTCATCGACAACGCGATCGCCGCGATGGATCGCAGCGGCGAGATAAGCATCGCGGCCCGGCGGCTCGGCAAGGAGGGCCTGCTGCGCATCGAGATCGCCGACAGCGGGCCCGGCATCGATCCCGCGGACCGGGGCAAGATGTTCAGTCCTTATTTTTCGACCAAGAAACGAGGGACCGGCCTGGGGTTGGCCATCGTGCACAAGGTCGTCACCGATCACGAGGGCACCATCCGCGTCGAGCCCGGCGGGCCGAAGGGGGCACGCTTCGTGATCGAGCTGCCTTCGCTCGAGCCATCGATCCGTCAGGCGGCCGGCGAGGCCGGTGGGATTACCAGGAGAGGCTCCCATGGCCGCTGAACGCATACTCGTGGTCGATGACGAGCCTGGGGTTCGTTCGGCACTGGAGGCGATTCTGGTCGACGAAGGGTTCCGGGTCCGAAGCGTCGAGAGCGGAGAGGAGGGCCTCGAGGAACTGGATCGCGAGCCGTACGACGCCATGTTGCTCGACGTGTGGTTGCCGGGGATCGACGGACTCGACACGCTCCGTCGGCTGCGCGAGCGCAATCACGATGTCGAGGTCGTGATGATCTCCGGCCATGGAACGATTGATACCGCCGTCCGGGCCACGAAGTTCGGGGCATTCGACTTTGTCGAGAAGCCGCTTTCGCTCGATCGAACGTTGCTGGTGCTGCGCAATGCGCTGCGACAGCGTCGCCTTCAGCAGAGCAACCGTCGGTTGCTGGAGCAACTCGTGCGGGACACCGAGATCGTCGGAACGAGCGCGGCAGCGGAGAATCTGCGCGGGTTGGTCCGACTTGCGGCGGATGCGGACGCCCCCGTTCTGATCTGCGGCGAGCAGGGTTCCGGTCGAGAGACGGTAGCCCGGCGCATCCACGCCGCCGGGCGTCGCGCGGATGCTCCGTTCGTCGAGGTGCCCTGCGGCGCGCTCGACGAGGTCGCGGCGGACAGGGTGCTCCACGGCGAGGGGGAGAGCAAGGGTCGCGTGGAGCTGGCCTTGGGGGGCACGCTGTTTCTGGAAGACGTCGATCGTTTGGAGCCGGCGGTGCAGCGACGACTCACCGCCACGCTGGTCACGCTCGCGAGAGAGGGTTCCGGCCCGCGGGTCATGGCCTCCGCCCCATCGGAGGGTTCGGGCATCGACCACGAACTGGCCCAGTTACTGGACGTGATTCGTATTCCGGTACCGAGCCTGCGCGAGCGGCGAGAAGACGTGCCCTTGCTGGCCGAACGCTTCATGCAGGAGCTCTCTCGTGAGTACGGCAAGTCGGCCAAGGGTCTCGCGCCCGATTGCCTCGCTGCGCTCAAGGCGCACGCCTGGCCGGGGAACATCCGCGAGCTGGGGAACCTGATCGAACGACTGCTGCTGCTCGTGCGGGACGACGTGGTGCGCGCCGAGGATCTTCCCGAGGGTCTGGGAGGAGCTCGCGCCACCGCCGAGGATCTCTACCGCGAGTTCGCCTCGCTAGACGAGGGACTGCGCGCTTTCGAGCGTTACTACGTCCAGCACGTCCTGGCTCAGGAGAACGGAGACGAGCAAGCGGCGTCGAGACGTCTGGGACTCAGTCGACGCGAGCTCGCTGGCCGGCTGAAGAAGATGTAAGGGTCCGGACTGCCCTGGACTCAGACACGACGAGAGCGCACGTAGGAGCCGGCAGCCATGGCGACCACGGCCGAGCTCCCGAGCACACCGACCACGACGACGGCGGCGGTCGCGGTAAGAAAGACCGTGCCCAGGCTGGGCAGCGCGAGCTCGACCGAAATCCGACCGGCCAGCGTCTCGAAGGCAAGAACGGCCCAACGAATCAGATCCAGCACGCCCTGGTAGGCGCCGTCGCCCGCGGGGAGGTCGACGCTGGGAAGCGCCAACGCCGGTCGCTCCAGCCCGTCCATCGGGAGCCTGGCCGCTGCGGCCTGACCGAGAGCGAGGAGCAGGCCGGCTAAACCGGCCAGTTTGATCCCGCGGTTGCGCCCGGTCTTGCGATCCTCCGGAGGGGGGCCTTCGGGCAACGTGGCCATCACCGATCGCACGAACTCTTCGCCTACGGGAATGCGGTCCTCGAGACCTTCCTCGAGCATCCGGGCCAGCCGGCGTTTGCGGGCCAGCAGGATCTTGCACGCGGTGCAATTCGCCAGATGGCTGGCGACCTCCATCGCCTCGGCCGGTTCCGCCTCCTGTTCGATCAGGCTGTACAGCAACGGCGGGATCTGTTTACAGTCAGCCATCTCAAGCCTCCACGTCCAAGACGTCGGCCAGATCGAGACGCAGCATCTCGCGCGCTCTGAAGATACGGTTCTTGACGGTTCCGATCGGCAACCGGGTTATGCGGGCGATTTCGTCGTATCGGCAGTGCCGGCGGTGGCGCAGCAGGATCAACTGGCGGTAGTCGGGCGGCAGCTTCTGCACCGCCGTCTCGAGCCGTCCCTGGATCTCGCGTACGCGGAATACCTCGTGGGGAGTCGGCTCGTTGCCGGCCAGCGTTCGGACCGGCGCGTCACCGTGGTCGTCCTGCGGGTCGGGGTGCAGAGGACAGGTCCTCGGCTTCTTCTTGCGCAGATAGTCGATGGCGCAGTTGGAGGCGATGCGGTAGAGCCAAGTCGTGAACCGGTACTTCGGGTCGAAGCTCGACAGCGACAGATAGACTTTCAGGAAAACTTCCTGCGCCAGGTCGACCGCCAGGTCGCGCTGACCTGTGTGGCGATAGAGGTGGTTGACCAGCGCACGCTGGTGGCGCCGGACCAGCCGTTCGAAGGCGAGCCGATCGCCGCCCACGGCAGCCTGCACCAGCTGCTCGTCACCCTCGTCCGCACCCAGGGCACCGGACGACCGGAGGTTGAGACCGCGTTCGACCAAGCGGAATCCTCAGCCACGGGGCACCGGGGAAGTCGGTTTCCCCGGGGCCGCACAGGCTTCCCCTCTCTTCCATTACGAGGCGGAAGCGCGATAGTTTCAATACTCCAGCCTAACACGGAGCGCCGGATCGTCACACTCGTCAGGGGTCGACAGTGTGATTGACACCGCGCGCCGTCGGGTTCTACGATGAGGCCGGCTGGCGTAAGTTATTAACCCGCGGAGCTTTCGGACGTTCCTCGCCGGCCGGACCGAGAGGGCGGATTGCCCGCGGGACGAGGCAGGGGTGCAGGGCGGCGAATCCCACGACAACGGTCGCACGGAAGATCGATGCGAGGCGGCGGAGGCCTCTCGACTGAGCGGTCAGGACCTCAAACGTCTCGCCGCGCTGTTGAGCGACCAGCGTCTCGATGGAGCGCGCCTGCTCAGCCGCCTTCGCGAGTTTCGCTCGCTCGAAGGAACCGCTTCGTGTTCCGCGGCGGTCCACCTTCTGGCCCACGTGCAGTTGTCGGAGCAGGAAGCCGAGCTGCTGCTGGTCGACCTGATGCGGCACCGTCGCGAGATGGAGGAGCGGCTGGGTCGCGATCCCGGGCTCCAGGTCGCCGCGATCGACTTCCTGTTCAACGTTCGCCCGCTACTTCGCAACCCGACGATCATGGAGCTCTCGCAACTGGAGCAGACCGAACGATTCGCGATCAGCGATCCCTTGACCGATCTCTACAACCGCCGATATTTCCAGAGCACGCTGGAAACCGAGATTCGTCGCAGCCGCCGCTATTCTCTGGAGCTATCGGTCCTGATGCTCGACCTCGACTCGTTCAAGTCGGTCAACGACGTTTACGGCCATCCCTTCGGTGACCTCGTTCTTCGGCGCGCCGGTCAGGTCATCCGGCGGTCGGTGCGTGAGTCGGATACGGCTTGCCGGTTCGGGGGCGAGGAGTTCTCGGTCGTCCTGCCCGAGACCGGTCGACTTGGCGCGCTGGCAGCCGCCGAGCGGGTACGCCGCGGGATCGAGGAGGACTTCGCGGACAACCCCGTCGACGGTCGGCTAGTGGCGATGACGATCTCCGGCGGCGTGGCCTGCTATCCGGAGGACGCGGAAGCCGCGGAACCACTGATCGCCAGATCCGACCAGGCGCTGTACAGGTCGAAAACGGGAGGGCGCAACAAAGTCGTCATCCATCACGGCGAAAAGCGTCGCGCCGTCCGCTATCCGGCGAGGCGGTCGGCCACCGCGCGGATCGTGGCTCGTCCGGCAGGCGCTCCGGCGCAGGCGTTGCCCTTGAACCTCAGCGAGAACGGCGCGCTGCTGGAGGTCGGAGAGCCGTATCGGACCGCCGACGCCGTAGAGCTGACCCTGGAAGGTGGGCGCGCGCCCTGCGTGTTGCCCGCGCGTGTAGTTCGCGTCGAATCGCCCGAAGCCGGGGCGAGCGGAAACCTCGTCGCCGTCGCGTTCGAACATCCGCTGAGCCCGTCGGCACTGTCCGATCACGTGGTGCGCAACCGGCCGCTCCGGGCACTGTTCGGAGGTCGGGGTTGATCACCCGCGAAGAGGCCGACCGGCTGCGCGACGAGTTGCTCCGGGTGCTCGCCGAGGACGCGCACAACACGCAGCGGCTGATGTCCCGGCTCGAGATGATCACGCGGGAGAGCGGCATCGGTGCGCACTCCGCCCTGCTGCTGATTCTGACCCACCTGGGTTTCGACGAGCAGGAGGCGCGACGTCACTGGGCCAAGATCCTCGAGCACCGCGACGAGATCGCACGGAACCTCGGCCGCGATGCGGGCATCCGCGTGGCCGTGCTCGATTACTTCGTGAACGTCAATCGTCAACTCCTGCAGCCCACATTGATCGATCTCGAGTTGCTCGACACCGGGGCCGCGGACTCGACGCGCGACAGGCTGACCGGGTTGGCGACCGATCGCATGTTCCGCACATCACTGCAACACGAGCTGAGGCGGGCGCGGCGTTACGCCCAGAAAGCGGCCGTCGTACTGTTCGATCTGGACGATTTCGCCGAGGCCAACGAGCGCTTCGGGAAACTGATCGGCGATCGGCTGCTGCGCGAGGGGGCGATCCTGCTGTCGAACAAGATCCGCGATATCGATTTGGCAGGGCGCCCCGGCGAGGACGAGTTCGCGCTTTTGCTCCCGGAGACCGATCGCAACGGCGCGTTGCTGGTCGCCGATCGTTACCGCAGCGAGCTGGAGCAGTTTTTCGCCAACCGCGAGAGCGCCGCCAACACCGTGGACATTACGGTCTCGGCAGGCATTGCCTGTTACCCCGAGGACGCCACGACTCCGGAGACCTTGCTCGAGCGTGCGGCGCAGGCGCTGTACCACGCCAAAGCCTGCGGCAAGAACACCGTGCAGCTCTACCGGCCGGAGCGGAGACGCTTTCTGCGCTTCGAGCTGGAACCCGGAAAATTCGAAGTCGAGGTGTTGGCGCCGGCCGAGCGTGCCCGAGGTGCCGGACGCAATCTGAGCCGCAACGGCATCCTGTTCGTCGGCCCCGAGCCGCTGGAGATCGGCGAGCAGATCGAAATCCGGCTCGCCGACGTCCGGGAAGATCCCGAGGCACGTGCGCTGCGCATCCGGGGCACGGTTGTGCGTCTGGAGGAGCTTCCCGAGCCCCTGACGACAACCGGCGGTTCCGGCAAGACACCGGAGGTCGAGGATCGTTTCGAGATCGGGGTGGCGTTCGATCTGGACTGGGGAGAGGGCACCGATGATCTTCTCGATTTTCTCGAGAAGGTACAGACCCGGCGTATCGCCCGTCAGGCCTGATCGACGGGGCGCCGCTGCGCGGGCTTCGTGATGCGGATCCTCGCGCTGGACACGTCGACCTGGTGGGGCGGAGTGGCGCTCGTCGAACGGACGGACGAGGCGGGGCCCGGCATCCTCGTTGCCGAGCTCGGGGTACAGGTCGGCGTCTCGCACGCGCCGTCGTTGCTGGAGTCGATCGAGCGACTGCTCGCACTCGCCGGCTGGGATCGTTCTTCGATCGATGCCTATGCCGCCACGCGAGGTCCCGGTTCGTTCACCGGCGTGCGGGTCGGTTTGGGGACAATACGTGGATTGAGTCTGGCGACCGACCGGTCTTGCGCCGGGGTGAGCACGCTCGATGCCGTGGCCGAGGCCCACGGTCCGGCATTAGTGGAGAGAATCGCCCTCATCGGCGCGGGACGCGGCGAGCTGTTCGGGGCGCGCTACGACGCGTCCTCCTCGCCGGTGGTCCCTCTCGAGGAGCCGTGGCTCGGGCCGCCCGCTCGTGTCGCCGCCTCTGTGGGCGAGGGGGGCGCCGTGGCCATACCGGCGCCCGGCACCGACTCCGTGGTGCGGGACGCCCGAGTCGATGCGCCGGGGCTGTGTCTCGCCGTCGCGCCGAGGTCGATCGCCGCGGCAGCCGGCCGTCTCGTGCTGCAACGGGGTGAGTTCCACCCGGACAAGTCTGCTTCTCTCTCGCCGCTGTACCTGAGGCCACCCGATGCTCAGCTCAAGCTCCCTACCCCCTGAGCCGCCGCCGCCGGAGAGCGGCCTGGTCCTGCGAACGATGCGGGAAGTGGACCTCGAGCGCGTGGTGACGATCGAGCAGCGCTCGTTCGCGTCGCCGTGGAAGAAGGAGCATTTCCTGCACGAGCTGCGAAACAACGTCTGGGCGGTCAATCTCGTTGCGGAGCGGGAGGGTGAAATCGCCGGCTACGCCTGCGTGTGGTGTGTCCACGACGAGCTGAAGATCAACAACATCGCGATCCACGAGAAGCTGCGGCGCCGCGGGTTCGGGCGTTGGCTGCTGTTGTCGCTTTTGCGCGAGGCGTTGGCACGGGGCTGCCGCGTGGCCACGCTCGAGGTTCGACCGTCCAACGCCGGGGCCCGCAACCTGTATCGCAGCCACGGGTTCGTCGAGGTCGGCCGACACCCGAACTACTACTCGGACGAGGGGGAAGACGCGATCGTGATGAGCATCGATCTGGATCCCCGGCGTTGGACGGAGATTGCCTCCGGGGGAGCGACCGGAGTATAGTAGTAATTGGAAGTGCGCAAAATCACTCACCATCGCACGACAATCGCCCGGAATCTCGAGTCAAGGTGTATGTGGCCGATCCCGGCCCCGGGGAAAGCGGCGATCGCGGTCGCTCATCCGGGCCGCCGACCGCTGCGGCGACGCGAGCTTGTCATCGACCCCCATGGAGGATCCGGATGAACAGCGCCCTCGAAGTGCGACGACGGATTACCCTCGAAGACCCGAATTACCAGCGACTGGCCAGCAGACATGAGGAATATGACCAGCGACTGGAGGAACTACGTGCACGCAAGTATCTGTCCGAGGACGAGCAGATGGAGGAGGTGCGCCTCAAGAAGCTCAAGCTCGCTCTCAAGGATCAGATGGAGGCGATCGTCAAGCGATCCGCGCACTGATTCCCGTCTCTCCGCCGCCCGGCGGAGGGCGATGGACGTTCCCGGATGAAGATCGCGCAGGAAGCGTTGCCCTTCGTGGCGATTCTCGGCGTATCGATGCTGGCCGTCGGTGCGCTCACACACGTCGCGTTCGCCGCCCCGTTCGCGGTGTTGCTCCTATTCACTCTGTGGTTCTTCCGCGACCCCGAACGTCGCACGCCCGAGGACCCGCACGCGCTGATCAGTCCTGCGGACGGGAAGATTCTCAGGGCTGACAGGAACGAGATCTCGGTCTTCATGAACGTCTTCGACGTGCACGTGTGCCGGTCACCGATCGCCGCGGAGGTCGCGGCCGTCGATCATCGCTCGGGAAGGTTTCTGGCGGCGTACAAGGACGCCGCCTCCGATTACAACGAGCGTGTCTCGATCGAGTTGCGAGACGGGCAACGAAAGCTCACCTTCACGCTCGTCGCGGGATTGATCGCCCGCCGGATCGTCTGCCGCGTTACCCCAGGGCAGCGCCTGAGAGCAGGCGAGCGTATCGGTCTGATTCGCTTCGGGTCCAGGGTCGACGTGATCTTGCCTCCGGGGAGCACGCCGCAGGTCCGCCCCGGGCAACGGGTCGTGGCGGGAGTGACCGTTCTGGCGCGCGTGGCCGGGGGGAGTCAGGACGCCGGTCCGGGCCGGGAACCGGCGGCGGCCGGTAGCCGCCACGCCTGATCGAACCCATCTTTGCCGGGGTATCGGGGAGTTTCGGCCGTTCCGCGGCTGCGGAACATGTCGGGAGCCCGACCGGCAACCGGGTTTCCGTGGAACGTGCGGTCCCGTAGGCCCGGGCCCCTGTTTTTCGATATAGTGAACTCTCCGCCGGAGCCGGATCCGGACGCGCGAAAGTTCCCGGCGGGTTGAGGTTCGGGAGAAAAATGGTCGGACGCCGACGTTTCCGCCGCGGCATCTACCTGTTGCCGACGGTCTTCACGATCGGGAATCTGTTCTGCGGATTCTACAGTCTCGTTTTGACCTTCCGCGGCGAGTTCGAGCGCGCAGCCCTGATGATCATCGTCGCCGGAGTTCTCGACGGTCTGGACGGCAGGATCGCCCGTATGACCCGTACGACATCGGCGTTCGGAAACCAGTTCGACTCGATGGCAGACGTGGTCTCGTTCGGCGTCGCGCCGGCCCTGCTGGCCTACCGGTGGGCCCTGCTTCCGCTTGGGCGTGTCGGATGGCTGGTGACGTTTCTCTATCTGGTCTGCGCCGCTATGCGGCTGGCGCGTTTCAACATCCGGTCCAGCGTGGCGGACAAGCGGTTCTTTGCCGGCCTGCCCTCCCCGAGCGCCGCCGGTGCGATGGCGGCCCTGGTTTTCGCATTCCCGGAAACGCCGCCCCTCGACTGGGCGCCGGTCGCCGTCTCGCTTCTCGTGTCGTCGCTGGGATTGCTGATGGTCAGCCGTTTCCGCTATCGCTCGTTCAAGGAACTCGAACTGGGAAATCGCCGATCCTATATCTACGTCTTGCCGCTGGCGGCGATGCTCGTGGCGATCGGCATATACCCCAAGGGCGCCCTTCTGCTGTTCGCGGTTCTCTATCTCATGTCCGCTCCTTCCGGTTACCTCTGGAGCTTCATCACCCGCGCAAGGTCGCGTGAGAGCGCCGACGCCCGGGACGCCTCCGGGGAGGAGGTCGTCGATGAACCGGCTCTCCGTTAGACCGCCCGGGACCGCCCGCGTGGCGGTGCTGGGTTCCTCGTCGGACTGCGGTGCGAGTCTGCGCAAGGCGTTGGCCGAATTTGGCATGCCCGGCTCACGCGTGGATCTGTTCAACTCGATGGAGGAAGATGAGCCTGTCATCAGCGAATACGACGGAGAGGCGCGCCTGATCCAGCAGCCCGACATCGCGCAGATCGCCTCGCGCGATCTGATCTTTCTCTGCGAGCGAGGAAAGATCGTCGAGCAAGTCGTCGGCATGACCTCGGCCACGGTGATCGATCTGGCGGATGCCCGACCCCGCGGAGAGCGACCCACCGTCGTTCACATGGACATCAATCCCGAGGCCGCACACGAGCACCACGGGATGCTGGCCGTTCCGCACGATCTTTCGACTTTGCTGAGCGACCTGCTTCACCCGTTGGAACAGACGCTCGGCTGCGTCGAGGTCGTAGCGATCATTCTGCGCCCGGCGGCCGATTTCGGCGAGCCGGGAGTCGAAGAGCTGCGACAGCAAACGGTGCGGCTGCTCAATTTCGCCAGTCCGCCCTCCGAGGTGCTCGGGCGACAGCTCGCGTTCAATCTCCTCCCGCAAGCGGTGTTGCCGGACGGCGGCGAATCGCTAGCGCAACGGGTCGCCGCCGAGGTGGGCGAGCTGCTGGGCTGGGGAGAGAACCGACTGGCCGTTCGGCTGGTCGGGGCCCCCGTCTTCTACGGACACACCGCAGAGCTCCGCGTGCGCTTTGCGCACGAGGTCACGACGGATCGTGTACGAGAAGTTCTCGACGAGGCAGACCTCGCCGCTTCCGCGACGGGGGAGGATGCCAGGATGACGCCGATGGACGTTTCCCAAGTGCGCGATACGTGCGTCGCCGAGGTCGTCGCCGACGGAACCGGAGGTTTCTGGCTGAGCGCGGTCTCGGGAGAGGCGCACGCCCGCGGGGCCGAACTTGCGGTTCGGCTGGCGGGAGCGGTTTGCGATCTGTGAGGCGGAGTGTGTCGAGAAAACCGGAGGGCAATATGTCGCGCCGCGCGCTGGCCATGGGGCTGTCGGCCGGCCTGACGATTCTGTCGGCGCTCTGGGCCCAGGAGCCCGCCAGGCCGAGGCCCGGAGACGACTCGTCGAACGGCGAAGCCGTGGCCGCGGTAGCCGCCGAGTTGGAGGTCGAAAGAACCCTGCAGGAGGAGAACCTCCAGCGCTACCAATCTCTGTCGAGCCGGCGGGCCAGGCTGCTCGCGCGGCTGAACGAGCTCTACCGGGCACTCGACGAGGCGATGGGCTCGCAGCAGACGGTGACCCGCGAGGGGGTCGAATCCCTGATCGATCAGATCGATGTGGTCGAGGGCGAGCGCGGTCGAATGCTGGCCACCGAGCGCGCCCTGATCGAGAACATCGTCACGCAGTCGCGTCGCGTGGTACTGCTCGAGGGGCAACTGGCCAAGCTGCAGGGCAGGCGGGACCGGGAGGCCGGCGAGCTGAACGGCGTGTGGGACGTCGTGGTCATGCCGCTGGATCAGCGAGGGAGCTTCAGTCTGCGGCAGAGCGGAACCCTGGTCTCGGGCACCTACCGGCTGGGCGGCGGCTGGACCGGCAGTCTCCAGGGTACGCTGGTAAACCGTAAGGTGTACCTCGTGCGCATCGATTCGAGGCTCGGCAAGTCGATGGAGCTGGAGGGCTTCCTGTCCAGCGACGGCAAGACGATTCGCGGCAGCTGGCTCAACTACGAACTGGCCGGCTCCGAGGGGTCGACCGGACAGTGGTCGGCGACCAAGCGGTGACGCACGGGCCGGCTTCCCGGGACGCGGGCGACGGCGAGAGAGACCGAGAGTCGAGGAGAAACAAGATGCCCGAGTCCGGTCCGTCCACGCGTCGCGCGAGCCGCGCCGATCGGCACCTGCCGTTCGAGCTCTATCTCGCGTTGCGATACCTGCGGTTCCATCGTGGCCGGACCTTTCTCTCCGTCATCACCTCGATCTCCGTCGCCGGTGTGACGGTCGGAACCGCGGCATTGGTTATCGCGTTGTCGCTGATGAGCGGTTTCGTCGAGGACGTGCGCCAGAGGATCCACAGCGGAAGCGCCCACTTGACGGTGATGAGTCTCAGGAGCGGCAATCTCTTTGACGGCGCCGATGAGTTGCGCGCGCGTGTCGAGGCGGTCGAAGGCGTATTCGCCGCGGGTCCGGTCCTGTTCACCCACGCGATGCTGAAGCGCGAAGACGTCGACCGACCCGCGTTCTCCGAGCTCGAAGGGATCGACCCCACCTCCCACGCCCGGGTGACGCTGGAACCGGGAGAGCCGGATCCGTTTCCCGTGCTTGCCCGCGCCACCTCGAGCGGGCGGGCCGGTATCGTACTGGGCGAGCAACTGGCCGAACGGCTGGGAGCCTTCACGGGGGACATGGTCCGGGTCTTCGTACCACGCGCGACGTTGGCCCCGTGGGGCCCAATGCCTGTTTCGCACCTGTTCGAGGTCGTCGGCACCTATCGCTCGGAGCATTTTCAGGAGGACCTGCAGCGGGCCTACATCCATATCGACTCGGCCAGTAGGCTGCTGCGTCTCGAGGGACAGACTTCCTGGCTCGAGGTGCGGCTGGATGAGCTGCGGCGCCTGGAGGAGATGAAGAGCAGAATCAAGGAGGAGCTGGGTGGCGATTGGTTCGTCGTCGATCTGATCGAGCAGAACCAGGATCTGATCAAGGCTCTGAACACGGAAAAACTGTTCCTCTTTCTGGCCATCGGTCTGATCGTCGTCGTGGCTGCCCTGAACATCGTTTCCACACTCATTCTCATGGTCAACGACAAGATCAAGGAGATCGGCACCCTTTCCGCGATGGGCGCGCTTCCCCGCGGCATTGCCAGGGTCTTCATCCTGCAGGGTCTGGTCATCGGGGTCGTCGGCACGAGCATCGGCTTGGCGCTTGGAACGACGGCGGCGTTCGTGCTCGATCGATTCGAGGTCATCAAGCTCAATCCCGAGGTCTACTACCTGACTCACGTGCCGCTGACGCCGCGCCCGCTCGATCTGGTGCTCGTCGGGGCGGCTGCCGTGTTGATCTCGTTCCTGGCGACGATCTACCCCGCCTGGAAGGCGGCCAAGCTCGATCCGGTTGAGGCGATCCGCTATGAGTGAGCCGATTCTGCGCGTCGAGCAACTGCACAAGTCGTACGGCAGCGGCCCGGCACGCATCGATGTGCTGCAGGGGCTCGACCTCGAAGTGCAGGCCGGAGAGGCGGTGGCCGTCGTCGGAGACTCGGGCGTGGGCAAATCGACCCTGCTCCATCTCCTCGGCGGGATCGACAGGCCGGACGCGGGGAGGGTGCTGTTCCGCGGGCTCGACGTCTTCTCCGCCGACATCCGTCGCCTGGCGGAGTACCGCAACGCTTCGATCGGTCTCGTGTTCCAGTTTCATCACCTGCTGCCCGAGTTCACCGCGCTCGAGAACGTCGAGATGCCCTTCCGCATCGGTCGACACGGCGGAGACTTCGCGGGCAAGGCGCGGCAGCTTCTCTCACGCCTCGGGCTCGAGGACCGTTTGACCCACAGGCCCTCGGAACTGTCGGGCGGCGAGCAGCAGCGGGTGGCGTTTGCCCGGGCCCTCGCGATGCGGCCCGAAATCGTGCTTGCCGACGAGCCCACGGGCAACCTCGACCCCGGGACCGGACGAAAGGTGTTCGGATTGTTGCGCGAACTGCAAAAAGAGCGTTCTTTCTCTTTGGTGCTGGCCTCGCACAGCGAGCGCCTCGCCGCGAGTTGCGACCGGATCCTGCGCCTGGAGGACGGCCGCCTGCGAGAACTGGGACAGTCCGAAACGAGCTTGTTTTTCAAGGGCTTCGGGTCCTAAGGCCGGGCCGGCGCTATGCTATAGTCTCGGGGCTTTTGCCTCGTTCGAGAGTGCGCTACGATGTTTGAGAAGTTTACCGAAAAGGCCAAGCGGATCCTCTTCCTCGCCCGCTACGAGGCCAGCCAGCAAGGTGCCAAGCAGATCGGCACCGAGCACATCCTCCTGGGGCTGCTCAAGGAGGGCGAGGACACGACTCGCGAGCTCTTCACGCGAGCCAACGTCTCGATGGATCTGCTGCAGGCGGAGCTCGAGCGGCGCGGTCCCGCGCGCGAGAAGCTGTCCACCTCGGTCGAGATCCCGTTCAGCGACGAGACCAAGCGGGTGCTGCAGTTCGCCGAGGAAGAGGCCGAACGGCTGATGCACCCGAACATCGGCACCGAGCATGTCCTGCTCGGACTGCTGCGCCTGGAGGAGTCGGCGGCAGGGCGGCTGCTGGCCGAGCGAGGGATGCGGCTGTACGCCGTTCGCGAGGATGCGGTCAACATCTACAAGCGGCGTGCGCTACCCAAAAAGAAAAAGGATACTCCGTTTCTCAACGAGTTCTCCCGGGATCTGTCCGAGATGGCCGAGCGCCGAGTGTTCGATCCGCTGATCGGCCGCGAGGCGGAACTGGAACGAGTGATCCAGATCCTCTCGCGCCGCCGCAAGAACAACCCGGTCCTGCTCGGCGAACCCGGGGTGGGCAAGACGGCGATCATCGAGGGACTGGCCACACGAATCACCGACGGCGAGGTTCCGCCCTCCCTGCTGGGCAAGCGCCTCCTGGCGCTCGATCTGTCCCTGGTAGTCGCCGGCACCAAGTATCGCGGTCAGTTCGAAGAGCGGCTCAAGGGCATCATCACAGAGTTGACGACCTCGGACGACGTGATCATCTTCATCGACGAGATTCACTCGCTCATCGGAGCCGGATCCGCCGAGGGGTCGCTCGACGCGGCCAACATCCTCAAGCCGACCTTGTCCCGGGGAGAGGTGCAGTGCATCGGCGCGACGACCCCGCGCGACTACCACAAGCACATCGAGAAGGACCGCGCCCTGGTCCGCCGGTTCCAGCCGATCCAGATCCGTCCCCCATCAGAGGTGGAGACGTTCGCCATCCTCACCGGAGTCAAAGAGCGCTACGAGCGCTTTCACGGAGTGCGGTTCTCCGAGAAGGCGATCCGTGCGGCGGTCTACCAGTCCAATCGATTCATCACCGACCGTTTCCTGCCGGACAAGGCGATCGACGTGCTCGACGAGGCGGGGGCCCGCGTCAAGCTGGGAAAGACGACGTCCTACGCCGAGATCAAACGCATCGAGCGCGAGCTACGGCGTGCGGTCGACGGGATGAAGAGCGCTCTCGCGCGCAAGGACTTCGACGAGGCGGTGGCGTTTCACGACGAGGAGGTGACCCTGCGTCGGCGGCACGAGGAGCTCAAGCAGCAGTACGAGGAAGAGTGCAACAAGATCCTCGACGTCGAGCAGGGTGACGTCGAAGAAGTCATCTCGCGCTGGACCGGCATCCCGATCCAGTCCGTCGCCGAGGAAGAAGCCGAGAAGCTGATCCACATGGAGGACTACCTCCACAAGCGCATCGTCGGGCAGGAGGCCGCGATCTCGGCTTTGTCACGGGCTATCCGCCGCTCGCGGGCCGGGCTGAACAACCCCAGCCGGCCGATTGGCTCATTCGTCTTTCTCGGACCGAGCGGCGTGGGCAAGACCGAGGTGGCTCGCACGCTCGCCGAGTTCCTGTTCGACTCCGAGCGCTCCCTCGTGCGTTTCGACATGTCCGAGTACATGGAAAAGCACGCGATCGCCAAGATGATCGGATCGCCTCCGGGCTACGTGGGGCACGAGGAGGGCGGTCAGCTGACCGAGCGAATCAAGCGTAAGCCCTACAGCGTCATCCTGCTCGACGAGATCGAAAAGGCGCACCCCGACGTGCTGAACATCCTCCTGCAGGTGCTCGAAGACGGTGTGATCACGGATGCGTATGGTCAGGCGGTCGATTTCAAGAACACCATCGTCATCATGACTTCCAACATCGGCTCGCAGCACGTCGCGCGCAGCGGCGGAAAAATGGGCTTCAAGACCGACGATCGAAAGCAGGAATTCAAAGACCGTCAGGAGCTCGTGATGAACGAGGTCAAGCGCACGCTGAGCCCGGAGTTCATCAACCGAATCGACGAGATCATCGTATTCGACGCCCTGGCCGAGGATCAGCTGCGGCAAATTGCCCGCATCATGATCCACCGGCTCAATCAGGGGCTGAAAGAGCGGGGGTTCCAAATCTCCGTTACCGACGACGTCTGCGCCTGGCTCGTGGACACGACGTGCCGGGACCGGTCATTCGGCGCGCGCCCGCTGCGCCGGGCAATTCAGCGTCACATCGAGGACGCGTTGTCCGAGGCGCTGATCCAGGGACGCTTCCAAGACAGGGGGATGATCGAGGTCTACCTGGAGGGAGATCAGCTCGAGTTCCGCGCAGCGATGGAGACCTCGTCCACCTGAAGCGCTTGTCGGAGCGCGACTCTTCAATCAGAAGTAGAATGGATTTCTTGTCGGGGGGGTAGATTCTCGGCCGCTGGCCGGTGTGGACGCGAAGCGTGCGATCGAACTCATGCAGAACAGCGCACCCCCGTCCCGGATCTGCTCTCTCCAGACGACCGGGGCCGAACGAGCAATGAGCCATCCGAGACGGGCGGTCCTGGTAATCCTCCTGCTGCTGGCCGTGCTCCTGCCCGATCAGATCGCTGCGCAACAGGGGACCATCGAGGACATTCGCGTCCAGGGTCTGTTCCGCATGCGTCCGGAGGCTCTCCTGCACGTCCTCGGCGTGAAACCGGGCGACCCCTACGACGAGGCTCTCCTGCGGAAGAGGTTCAAGACGCTGTGGCGCGGTCACTGGTTCCAGGACCTCGTATTCGAGATCGAAACCGGACCACAGGGCGGAACGGTCCTGATCATCAAGGCCAAGGAACGCCCGGTCCTCAGCGCGGTCACCTACGAGGACAACAGCGTCGCCACACGGACGACGATCGAGGACCGCCTGCGCGAGCGCAACGTCGAGCTCCAGCTGGGCAAGCCGCTCGACATGGGTCAGGTCTTCTTCGCTGCGACGGCCATCCGCGACCTGATGTCCGAGAAAGGCTATCTCAACGCCGAGGTCGAGTCCCAGGTGCGCACGGTCACCGAAACGACGCGAGCGGTCCATTTCTTCATCACGTCCGGGGGCAAGACCCGCATCAAGAAGATCGAGTTCACGGGCAACGAGATCTTCAAGGACAAGAAGCTCAAAGGCCAGCTACAGCTGACGCAGGAACGTCAGTGGTACTGGCCGTGGTCGGCCAAGAATCTGTACCATCCGGTCAAGTGGGACCAGGACGCGGGCAACGTTCGCCAGCTCTACCTGAACAACGGCTACCTGGACGTCGAAGTCCGCACGCCGATCGTCGAGGTCGTTCAAAAGGGCGACAAGAAGAAAGGCGACGAACAGGCGCCGGGACAGCCCGCCGAGCAGCCGGTGGTGCAGGAGGACGACGATCAACCCCCGATCGAAGAGCTGACCCCCAAGCAACAAAAAAAGTTGGCCAAGCAGCAGAACAAGGAAGCGGAGAAGCGCCGCAAGCAGGAGAAGAAGGAAAAGAAAGTCAAGCGCATGGTCTACCTGACCGTGCCTGTCGTCGAAGGGCCACAATACACGCTTGGCGAGATCACCGTCTCGGGTAGCCAGGAGCTCCCGGCAGGGGTGGTGCGGGCCATGATCCCGTTGCACGAGGGCGATACGTTGCGCAACGATTACCTCGAAGCCGGGATCGATCGCGTAACCCGCCTGTACGAAGACCGGGGACACCTCTACGCCAATGTCGTGCGGCGGATCCAGAGGCGCGAGGGCGAAAACGTCGCCGACGTTGCCGTCACCATCGATGAGGACAAGCCGTACTACATCGGCCGCATCGATTTTGTCGGCAACACCGCTACGCGGGATGCCGTGCTGCGGCGCGAGGTCCTGCTCAACGAGGGAAGTCTGTTCAGCCGCACGGCGCTCGATCTCTCGCAGCGCAAGCTCAATCAGCTCGGTTACTGGCAAGCCCTGGAGGAGCCGGTGATCCAGCCGATCGAGGGCGAGAACCGCGTCGACGTGACCGTGGCCGGCCTCGAGCAGGGGCGCAACGAGATTCAGGTCGGCGGCGGCTACAGCGGGGTCGACGGGGCGTTCTTCAACGGGGTCTACTCCACTCGCAATTTTCTCGGCCGCGGCCAGATCGTCTCGCTGAACCTCCAGATCGGCGGGCGCACGACTCGCTACCAGCTGTCGTTCCAGGAGCCCTGGCTATTCAACAAGCCCTACAGCTTCGGCTTCAGCCTGTTCCGCACGACACAGGACTTCGGCGCCAGTCTGAACAGCCAGAGCACAGGCTTTGGACTCCTGCTTGGCAAACGCCTGGGCCGATTCAGCAACCTCGATTTGCGCTACAACTTTCAGAGCGTTTCGTCGACGACCGTGCTGACGGCGTTCGACACTTCGGATCTCGGGAGAACCTCGATCACGAACGACACCAACGTCTCGTCCATCACGCCGATTTATCGTTTCTCGACCATCGACAATCCGTATCGCCCGTCACGAGGCCGCAACTTCACGGCAAGCTTTCAGGTCGCCGGGAGCTTTCTGGGCGGCGATACGAATTTCATCAAGCCCGTCCTGAACCTCACGCAGTACCGCCGAGCCATCGGCAAGAGCCGCCTCGCGTTTCATGCCCAGGGTGGATTCATCCGAGAGATCGGCAACGAAACGAGCCTCAGTGGATCCGACATCGAGGGAGTGCCGCGCTTCGAGAGGTTCTGGCTCGGTGGCGACACGCTGGGGCCTCGCGTGTTCGAGACCCGTAGCATCGCCCCGCTGCGCTATGTCGTGCTGGACGGAAACAACATCGTCGACGTTGTCGGAGACCCGAGGTTCATTTCGGCCGAGGACCTGGTGAACAACGGCGTCGGGATTCCGGTGTTGGTCGAGGTCGGCGGCGACCGTTTCTACCTGTTCCAGACCGAATACATTTTCACGATGAACGAGCAGATCGAGGTTGCCGCCTTCTTCGACGTGGGCGATGCGTTGTTCGAAGACCAGTCGATCAACTTGGATACGATTCGCGCTTCCGCGGGCTTCGAGGTCCGTTTCCACCTGCCGATCTTTCCGGTTCCACTGCGCCTGATCTACGGTTGGCCGGTGCGGTCGCTGGAGCGCGACCAGACGAGCAACTTCACCTTCTCGATTGGACGGAGTTTCTAGGATGTTCCGAACCTGCTATCGTGATCCGACGTCCGGCGTGAGACGGCCGCCTGCCGGAAAGGACGACGGGTACCGCTCCCTGGCGGAGGCGCGGAGTTCTTCCGCCGCGAACGGGTTCGAGCTCCAGGCTCAAGCAACTACAGGAGATTAGTTCGATGCACAGATCGACGAGGTTCCTCGTGACATGGGCCGCGCTCATGCTGTTGTTCGCGGTCATTTCTACGTCGAGCGCCCAGACGTTCAAGCTGGGCGTGTTCGACCCGCAGCGCGTCTCCGAGGAGACGATCGAGGGCAAGCGCATCCAGGCCATGCTGGGCGAAGCCCGTGAGACCCGTCAGCAGGAGCTCAACGACGAGACGACCCGGGTCAACGAGCTCCAGCAACAGTTGGAGCAGCAAGCACTGTCTCTGTCCAACGAGAAACGCACCGAGATGGAAATCGACATCCAGCGTCGTCTTCTGGAATTGAACAGCCGCAAAGACGTCGCGACGCGGGCGTTCCAACTGGAGATCGCCGCGGCCGAGGCCCAGTTCAACGAGAAGCTTCGTGCCGTCGTGAACCAGTTCGCCCAAAACGAAGAGTTCTCGGTAATCCTGGAATCGGGGGCCGTGGCCTACGCGAACTCGTCGATCGATGTGACGACGGCCGTGATCGACCTGTTCAACAGGATGTATCCCGGCAAGACCGAGTAGCCCGGACCAGGCCCCGGACGCACGGCCCGGGTCCGGGCGGCCAGCTGTTTGGTGCATAATCCGTGGCGTGGAGGAGGAGGGGCGAACGTGTCCGGCAGATTCCGCCTCGGCGAGCTTGCCGAGCGTCTCGGCGGGCGGGTAGTCGGAGATGCCCGCTCGATCATCCGCGGCGTGGCGACACTGGAACAGGCCGGGCCGGACGAGATCAGCTTTCTGGTCAACCCGCGCTACGTAAAGGCTGCCCGCGCGACGCGCGCGGGAGCCGTCCTGCTCAAACCCGACAGTGCCCTGGAAGGACCCTCGCGTCTCGAAGTCGAGGAGCCTTATCTGGCCCTGGTCGCAGTCCTGGAGTTGTTCCACCCCGCCGAGCGGCGGGCAGCGGAGATCTCGTCCGAGGCGCACCTGGGTCGCGATGTGGAGATCGGCGACGAGGTCACCGTCGGCCCGTTCGCCGTCGTCGACGACGGAGTCCGACTCGGCGACCGCGTCACGGTCGAGGCCGGCTGCTTCGTGGGTCGAGGCTGTCGTATCGACGAGGATTCCACGCTGATGCCCCGGGTCGTGCTCTACCCGGGTACGAGGGTCGGCAAGCGCTGCCTGATTCACTCGGGCGTGGTTCTCGGCGGGGACGGCTTCGGTTTTGCGACCTCCAAGGGACGCCACCACAAGGTGCCGCAGTTGGGTCAGGTGTCGGTCGAGGACGACGTCGAGCTGGGAGCGAACACCACGGTCGACCGCGGGACCCTGGGCAAGACGATCGTCGGCGCGGGAAGCAAGCTCGACAATCTCGTCATGATCGCTCACGGCGCGACAATCGGCCGGGATTGCCTGTTTGCCGCCCAGAGTGGAATCGCCGGAAGCACCCGTGTGGGATCGCAGGTGACGTTGGCCGGTCAATCCGGCGCGGCGGGCCACCTGAGCATAGCCGACGGCACGATCGTGGCGGCCAAGAGCGCGGTCTTCGGAGACATTCCGCGGGGGCAGTTCGTGGCCGGGATCCCTGCAGTCGATCACCAGCGGTGGAAACGTGCGCAGGCCCTGATCAAGCGGCTCCCCGAGTTGCATAAGGAATTGCGGGAGATGAAACGGCGTCTGGACGCGTTGGAAGGCAAGAAGGAAGAGGAGGACTGATCCGTTGTTCGATATCTGCGGCATCATGCGCAGCATTCCGCATCGCTATCCCTTTCTGTTGGTCGACAGGGTGCTGGAGCTCGAGGCGCGCAAGCGCATCGTTGCGTTGAAGAACGTGACCATCAACGAGCCGTTCTTCCAGGGGCACTTCCCCGGAGCGCCGGTGATGCCCGGCGTGCTGATCATCGAGGCCATGGCCCAGTCCGGGGCCGTGCTCCTGCTGCACGACATGGAAGAGCGCGAATCGAAGCTGGTCTATTTCACGGGCATCGACAAGGCGCGCTTCCGCCGGACGGTGGAACCGGGAGATCAGCTTCGCTTGACGCTGGAGGTGCTGAAGCTGAGATCCCGAACATGCAAGATGAAAGGGACGGCAGAGGTCGACGGCAAGATCGCCGCGGAGGCGGAAATTCTCTCGGCGCTTGTCGACCGGCAGAGCTGAACGATGAGCGCGAAGACCACGATCGACCCACGCGCCGTCGTTCACCCGGGTGCCCGGATCGGTGAAGGCGTCTTCGTCGGTCCGTACTGTGTGGTGAGTGCGGAGGCGACGATCGGCGATCGCTGCCGTTTCGAGGCCCACGTCGTCGTCGAGGGACCGGTCGAGATCGGAGCCGACAACGTCGTTTCGCCCATGGTCTCGATCGGCGGTCCTCCCCAGGATCTCAAGTACTCCGGAGGGCCGACGCGCCTCGTCGTCGGCGACCGCAACCGAATCCGCGAGTTCGTGACCCTGAATCGTGGTACCGAGGATGGCGGGGGAGTGACGCGGATCGGCAGCGACAACCTGTTCATGGCCTATTGCCACGTGGGGCACGACTGTCAGGTGAGTAACCACACGATCTTCGCCAACGCTGCGACACTGGCCGGCCACGTCGAGGTCGGCGACGAGGCGTCGATCGGGGCGTTCAGCGGCGTCCATCAATTCTGTCGCATCGCCCGCTTTGCCTTCATCGGCGGCTACTCGGTGGTCACCCGGGACGCGCTACCGTGGGTGATGACCGTCGGCAACCGCGCCAAGAGCTACGGGCTGAACACCGTCGGACTGAAGAGGCGTGGCTATCCCAAGCAAACGATCGCCGCGCTCAAGAAGTGTTACATGAAGCTGTTCCGCTCGGGGCTGCGTCTAGAGGACGCGCTGAACCAGGTCGAATCCGAGCTCGGAGAGATCGAAGAGGTTCGATACTTCCTGGAGTTCGTCCGCGCGAGCGAGCGCGGCGTGTGTCGCTGACCGCCGGGCCCGGGTGGGTGGCCCGAAGGGGACGAGAGGGTCCGAACCGATGAGCACCCATGAGCCGATCGACGTCGCTGTCGTGGGGGTTGGACACCTGGGCCGGCATCACGCCAGGCTGTACGCCGCCATGCCCCAGACGCGCCTCGTTGCCGTCGTCGACCGCGACGAGGCGCGTGCACGCGCGATCGCGGAGGAGTACGGCTGTGAGGCGTTGTTCGATCCGGAAGCTCTGGCCGGGAGGGTCCAGGCGGCCAGCGTCGCCGTTCCGACGGAGAACCATCGGGACGTCGCCGAACGGCTACTGGGCTCCGGTACGGACGTTCTGGTCGAAAAGCCTCTGGCGCGCACGCTCGACGAGGTCGACGCGATCAACCGGGCAGCCGCGGCGCACTCCCGGATTCTCATGGTCGGTCACACCGAGCGGTTCAATCCGGCGGTCATCGCTCTTTCTCGCGTGGTCGACGCGCCGAGGTTCTTCGAGATCCACCGACTGGCCGCCTTCTCTGCCCGCAGCACCGACATCGACGTGGTCCTTGACCTGATGATTCACGATCTCGACTTGCTGTTGTTCCTGGACGGCAGCGACCCCGTCTCCGTCGACGCGGCGGGCGTGGCCGCCCTGACCGACAAGGTCGACATCGCCAATGCGCGCATTCGCCTCGCTTCCGGTTGCGTGGCCAACTTGACCGCCAGCCGCATTTCGGCCGAGCCGGTTCGCAGGATCCGGCTGTTCCAGGCCCGGACCTATTTCTCCTGCGACACCGGCGCGCGCAAGGTCGAGCGCTACCGTCTGACCTTCGGCGCCGAGCAGGAGCCGAAGATCCAGCACGACCTCCTGCCCGTCAAGGAGGGCGAACCGCTGCGGATCGAGCTCGAGGCCTTCGTCGAGGCCGTTCGCACACGGTCCGCCCCTGCGGTCGACGGAAGGCAGGCCAGACGTGCGATCGCGCTGGCCCACCAGGTACGAGAGGTGATCGAGTCGGCGTCTTTCACGCCGTGACGGGACGGTACGAGATCGACCTCGTCGGTCGATACCTGGCGGCGCGGGTCGAGGAGGGCTGGACTCCCGGGGCGGCCTGGTGGGTCGAGGGGATGGGCGGACCCGTCAGCCACGGGGCGGTCGGCCGGGTCACGACGGAGGCGCCGCAGGCGCGCCTGAGCGAGGCGACACCCTTCGATCTGGCCTCGCTTACCAAGCCGCTGTCCACGGCGCTCCTGCTCGTCCTGCTCGAGCGAGACGGGCTGCTCGATCTCTCTCGTCCGGTCAGCGACTTCCTCGGGCGGATGGACGGCTCCGCCTTCGCGAGCGCGAGTCTGCTGGAGCTCGCCACGCATCGCAGCGGACTCGTGGCCTGGCGCCCGCTCTATCTCCGGGCCTCGGGCGCGGACGGCTACGTGAGCCAGATCGCGGAGGAGTCGCCCGCCGTGCCGCCCGGCGAAACGCTCTACTCCGACCTCGGCTACATCCTGCTGGGGCAGGTGATCGAGCAGGCGACCGGCCGAGGCCTACGTCCTCTGTTCCGCGAGCTCGTCTCCGCACCGCTTCGACTGGAGCGGATCGACTACGCCGCCGACCGCCGGGAATTTTCCGACGCGGCGGCGACGGAGAGAGGCAATGCCTACGAACGGGCGATGGCCGGAGCGACGGGTGACGACCACCCCTGGCGTACGCACGTCCTGCAGGGCGAAGTCCACGACGCCAACGCTCATGGGCTCGGGGGCGTCGCCGGCCACGCCGGCCTGTTCGGTACGGCAGGGGAGGTCGCCGCCATCGTTCGTGAAATGGTACGCCCTTCGGAACTCGGCCTGGACGATGCCTGTCGGCGCCGCCTGCTGCAGCCCACGGCCGGCTCGAAGGGTCGCTCGGTCGGAATGGTGACCGCCGCGTTCTCACGCGCTGCCCGCCGCATCCTCCCCGACGAGGCGCCGGGCCACACGGGTTTCACGGGCACCTCCCTGTGGATCGATCCGCGGGGCCGTCGTTTCTACGTGCTGCTGACCAACCGGGTGCACCCCGTGATCGGTCGTCGTGAATTCAACATGGTGCGGCGCGGGTTCCACCGCGCGGCCCTGCGCGCGGTAGAGGGCGCGTCGACGGACCTGCCTCTACAATGACGGGGTGGTCCGGCGGACTCCGGGGGCCAGCGGGAGACGTGGTGAGGGATGGAGGCTAGAGCGCAGCCGAGATCGACGAAACGCCAGTTCAGCCTGAGCCGGGCCCTGGCGATCTCCGTGCTGTTGCACTTCGTGCTGCTCCTGCTCTCGTGGTGGATGCCGCTCGTTCGCTCCACCCCCGCGGCCGAGGTCCCGGACGATACGGTACTGCGCTTCACCTTCGCCCAACCCGCGGAGACGCAGGAGGAGGCCACGCTCGACGGCGATGTGCCTCTGGAGACACCGGAATTCGTGCCGTCGGTGGAGCCCCAGCCGCCTCAGGACGCGGGAGCCCAGTTGCAGCCGCCGTTGCCGCCGTCGCCCGACGAATCGCCGGCGACCCAACCCGCCGAGCCGCAGGAGGCTGTCGAAGAGCCTATCGAGACCGAACAACCTCCCGCCGAGGAAGCCACCGAGGTCGCCACGCCCGACTTTGCCGAGCGGGAGGACGCGACGCTGCGCCGCGAGCCGGGCCCCGAGACGACACCCGAAACGGAAAAGACGGCTGATCCGACACGGTCGTTCGACCTCGATCGCGCCCTGCAGGACTTCGGCCAGGAGCTCGACCGCGCGCGGGAAGCCGCTCCGCCACCCGAGCCGCCGGGTTCCGGCCCTCCCCGAAACGTGTACACGCCGGATCCGGCAGACCTCGCTACGACCGGCTACGGCATGGGGAACCTCGTCTTCGAGACCCGCGATTTCGACTGGAGCGATTATGCGCGCGCGGTCTACATCCAGATCTGGCGCGCGTGGCACAACCGGTTGCTGAGGATGACCGACGATTTCGAGAAGTGGTCCTTCGAAAATCGGCAGGCGTTCATCCACCACCAGAACCAGATCATGTTCGTCATCGAACGGTCGGGTGAGGTGTCGGAGATCTTGATCGAGACTCCCGCGGGTTGCATTCCGCTCGACGAGTCCGCCACATCGGCGCTGGCCGAGGTGATCTTGCCCCCCTTACCCGACGCTTTTCCCAAGGATCGCGAGGTCGTGCGTGCGCGCTTTCTGGCCACGGGAGAGATCCGCAACATGAAGCGGCACCTCGCCCGTCTCAAGGCGCTCAATTACTTCTAGCGTAGACGGACATTCCCGGAACCTCGCCCCGTTGACGCGACAGCACGCCGGTGGGTACGATTGCCCCTCCACGAGGAGAAAGGCGCACATGAACACCAAGGACCTGATCCACGACTGGAACGCCGCCAAGGAGGCCGCCGACGCGACCTCGCCCGATGTGGTAATGCTCGACGACGAGACACTGCGCGACGGCCTGCAGTCTCCGTCCGTGATCGATCCGCCCATCGAGGCCAAGAAGAAGATCCTGCACCTGATGGACGCCCTGGGTATCGACACGGCCGACGTGGGGCTTCCGGGTGCCGGACCCCGCGCCGAAGCCGACGTCGAGGCGCTGTGCCGGGAGATCGTCGATGCCAAACTGAAGATCCAGGCCAACTGCGCGGCACGGACCATGATCCGGGACATCGAGCCGATCGTCCGCATCTCCCAGGACACAGGATTACCCATCGAGGCGTGCCTGTTCATCGGTTCCTCGCCGATCCGTCAGTACGCGGAGGGTTGGGATGAGGAGTTTCTGCTAAAGCAATCGGCTGAGGCGATCAACTACGCGATCGGGGCCGGTTTGCCGGTCATGTACGTCACCGAGGACACCAGCCGCGCCAGGCCCGAGACCGTGCGCAAACTGTACGGCGAGGCGGTGCAGCTCGGCGTCAAGCGTGTCTGTGTGACCGACACGGTCGGGCACGCGACGCCCGCGGGGGCGACGCGGCTGATCGGGTTCGTGCGTGAGGTTCTCGACGAGGCCGGAGGCCCGGACGTGGGGATCGACTGGCACGGCCACCGCGATCGCGGGATGGGCCTGGCCAACTGCATTGCCGCCTATCGGGCCGGTGCCACGCGCGTCCACGGCTGCGGGCTGGGAATCGGGGAGCGTTGCGGAAATGCCGAGATGGATCTTTTGCTGGTCAATCTCAGATTGCTGGGGTGGGTCGACCGCGACCTGACCAAACTGGCCGACTACTGCCTCGCGATTTCCGAGGCCGTCGGCGTGCCGATCGTATCCAACTACCCGGTGGTCGGCAGCGATGCCTTCGAAACCGCCACCGGAGTTCACGCTGCGGCCGTGATCAAGGCCTACCGCAAAGGGGACGCCTGGCTGGCCGACCGGATCTACTCCGGCGTCGCCGCAGGCGAGTTCGGATTCAAGCAGAAGATCCGTATCGGTCCGATGAGCGGTCGCTCCAATGTCTCGTACTGGCTCGAGGAGCGGGCCATCGAGCCCACCGAGGAGCGTATCGACAGCATCTTCCAGGCCGCGAAGCAGTCGGACCGCCTGCTCGAGGAGGAGGAGATCTTCCGTCTGCTCGAGCAGCGGCCGGGTCCCTGAGCGGGGAGCCCGGCCACGAGGGACCCCGGCGGGCCGGTCTGATATAGTCCCCGCTTATGTCCAAGACTTTCAAAGACTTCGGTCTTGGGGCGGAGATCCTGCGGCCCCTGGACGAGGCCGGCTACACCACCCCGACGCCGATCCAGCTGCAAGCGCTTCCGGTTCTGCTCGGCGGCTGTGACCTGATCGGCGTCGCCGAGACCGGGACGGGCAAGACGCTGGCCTTCTTGCTCCCGATCTTCGAGCGCCTCGAGCCCGGCCTGCGGGACCCGCAGGCGCTCGTGGTTTGCCCTACGAGAGAGCTGGCCATGCAGGTCGCCGGGGAGTCCGAGCGTTTCGGCCGGGCGCTCGGCGTCCGGACCGCGCTGGTCTACGGGGGTACATCGAGCGGCGACCAGAAGCGAAAGCTCGTCGATGGCTGCGAAGTCCTTGTCGGCACCCCGGGACGCCTGCTCGATTTCGTCACCTCGGCGTGGCTCTCGATGCGCAAGGTCCGCTTCGTGGTGCTGGACGAGGCGGATCGCATGCTCGACATGGGATTCATCAACGACGTCGACGCGATCCTCCGTCGAACGCCGATGAGCCGCCAGACGATGCTGTTCTCGGCGACCTTCCCCGATCAGCTGCGCCGGTTGGCCGACCGCTACATGTTCCACCCCGAGATGGTGCGCATGCACACCGGCACACGGGTCACCCGCAACGTCGAGCATGCCTTTTATCCCGTTCTCGCCAGCAAGAAAGAACGACTACTGCTCGAGATCCTGGAGCGCGAGAAGCCCGGCAAGTTCCTCGTCTTCACCGCCACGCGAGAGGCGACCTCGCAGCTCGCTCTGGCCCTCCGGCGGCACCGTCACGAGGTGATCTCGCTCTCCAGTCTGTTGTCCCAGGCCAACCGCGAACGCGCGCTGGAGACGTTCCGCAGGGGCGAGTGCAGTGCCCTGGTGGCCACCGACGTCGCGGCGCGCGGCCTGGACATCACGGACATCGATCTGGTGGTCAACTTCGACGTGCCGATGCAACCGGAGGACTACGTGCACCGCATCGGCAGGACGGGCCGCGCCGATCGCACCGGCAAGGCCGTCACGTTGGTCAGCGAGCTCGACGAACGGCGCTCGACGGAGATCGAGCGTCTGCTCGGGGAGGAGATCCCGCGTATCGAGTTGGAGGGCTTCGCCTATCAGCCGCCGTCGCGTAAGCGGGAGGCGGCGGGCACCGGACGGGAGCCTCGTCGGGGACGGCGACGACGAGGGCCACAGAGGGGGTCCCCGGGTCGCGGAGGCCGGTCGGCGCGGCGCGGCGGTCGGGGAAGGGCCCCTGCGTCCGGCGGAGGCGGGCGCAAGGCCGGCGGCGAGCGCTGATCCCTCAAAATCCGGTGTTTGCGGAGACCCGGACTCCCTTCTACTATGAGTCGGATGTCTTTGCTCGAAGCCTTCAAATCTGGCGGTCCGGTGATGTATCTGCTGGGGGTCTGCTCCCTTCTCGCCGTGGCCATCATCGTGGAGCGTCTGATCAATCTCCGTGCGAACCGCATCCTCAACCCGGTGATCGTCGAGCGTGTCACCGCTCTGGCCGAGAATGGTCGCGCCGACCGTGCCATCGAGGTCTGTCACGAGAATCCGGGCCTTTTTTCCAATATCGTGCTGGCCGGACTGGAGATCGCGGACCGGGGAGAGACGCTGGCCAAGGAGGCGGTCGAAGACGCGGGCCGCCACGAGGCGCCTCGTCTGACCCGCTACCTCGTTTCCCTGGGCACCGTCGCCGCCGTGGCGCCGCTGATGGGGCTGCTGGGCACGGTACTGGGCATGATCGACGTCTTTCGGACGATTGCCGAGGCGGGGGCGGGGCAGGCCGAACAGCTGTCGGGCGGTATCTCGCAAGCTCTGATCACCACTGCGACCGGGCTACTGGTCGCCATTCCGGCGCTCGTGGCGCACAACTACTTTCACGAGAAGGCCGAGATGATCCTCGCCGACCTCGAGCGGGATTCGCTACGTGTGCTCCGAGGTCTGTACCAGTCGACCCGATCAACCGTGTTGGACTCCGCCGTCGTGCCTCCCGCGTCCGCCGCGAGCGTTTCCCCGGCGGGTTCGTAAGCCATGCAGTTCCGCCGTCGGAGCCGGCCCAGCGTCGCCATCGACATCGCTCCACTGGTCGATGTCATCTTCCTGCTGGTCATCTTCTTCGCCGTGTCGACGACTTTTCTGGAGAGCGCCGGACTCGAGCTCGAGCTGCCGTCCTCGACCTCGACCGCCCAGCGTGAGGTCGAGGACCTCACGGTCGTTCTGGCAGCGGACGGCGGGCTCTCCCTCGAGGGCGAGGAGATCGATCAGGAGCAACTCACGGACCTCCTAACAGACCTTCTCGCCGACGCCGAGCGCAAGGTCGTCGTGCTCCGAGCCGACACCAACACGCCCCACGGCGAGGTGGTCAAGATCATGGATCTGATCCAGGCCTCGGGTGCCGAGGCACTGACGATTGCTGCGCGTAGCGCCGCAGCGGAATAGACCGAAACCATCCCGGTTGGGCCGTCTTCGCATCATCTCCGGCGAGCTCAGGGGGCGCCGGCTTCGCGTGCCTCGGGGAACGCGTGTCAGACCGACGGCGGATCGTGTGCGTGAGGCGCTGTTCAATCTACTCGGACAGAGAGTGGTCGAGGCGAGGGTCCTGGACGCGTTCAGCGGTAGCGGAGCGCTGGGTCTGGAGGCCGTCAGCCGGGGCGCCGCGGAAGTCGTCTTCATAGAGTCCGATCGCGGCGTGGCGGGGATCCTGGAACAGAACGTGAACGAGCTCCGGGTCTCCGATCGATGCCGGATCGTCCGGGCTGACGTGCTGGCGACGCTCGACGGCGGCGCGATCGGCGGTCCCTTCGATCTCGTCCTTGCCGATCCCCCCTACGGGACGGATCTGGCCGAGCGCTTCCTGGAGCGGATCGCCGCAGGGGGCTGGCTCTCGCACGGCAGTTGGCTGGTCGTGGAGCGAGAGGCCGATGCCCCGCCCGCGGAGCCGGCACCCGAGGGGCTCGGCCATCTGCGCTCCGCCCGCTACGGCGACACGCGTCTCGACCTGTTCGCCGTGGCCCCGCGCACTTGAATTCCGGCTTTTCTTGATTATATTTGCCCGCGATGCAGGTCCGTCGAGAGGCCGGCCCGAGGACTGATCCGGGTGGGTGGTGGACGAACTGGCGAAACTGCAGCGTGAATTAGGATCGGATATTCCTTGACTTCATTCGTTAGCTTCAGGAACATGATCTCTGGTTTTCGTGGATGCTGAGGAGAGCTCGATGAGGAAGCCAAGCGCGATTGGGGCGCTAAGTGCGAGCTTTTTGGTCACCTTCCTGCTGGCCGGCTTTGCATCGGCTCAGGAAAGCTCGACCAGCCCCCCGACCAACTTGAAGATGGTCGGGGACCACTGGACGGCCTGGGACCCGCCACCCGCAGGTCCTGACGCCTATGTGATCGTCAAGGGGGACACGCTGTGGGACCTCTCCGGGCGCTGGCTCGGCGATCCGTTCCTGTGGCCCCAGGTCTGGGACGAGAACAGGTACATCCTGGACAGCCACTGGATCTACCCCGGTGATCCGCTCGTGATCCCCGGCCGGCCGACCGTCGTCCCTGAAGAGGGTCCGCCGACGGCGGAGGAGATACCGCCGGAGCCTCCCGTCGAGGAGGAGGCAGCGGTCGAGGAGGTCGCCGAGGTTCCCGAGCCGACCACGCCGGCGCCCCCGCCGATGGTCCTGATCGCCGCCCCGTCCGACGTCTACTGCTCTGGGTACATCGATCCGGACCATCAGTTCTCACAATTGTGGGTCGGTGGCTCGGAGGAGCCGCTCAAGGAGTTCACGGCTCAAGGTGACGTTATCTACCTGAACCAGGGCAAGAACCAGGGCGTCCAGCCGGGAGACGAATTCGCGGTGATCCGCAAGACCGGGGAGGTCCAGCACCCGGCGACGGGCCACATGATGGGTTCGTACATCCGTCGCATGGGCAAGGTACGGTTGATGCTGGTTCAGGAGGACACGTCGACGGCCGTGATCGAGATGTCCTGTTCGGACATCAGGATGAGTGACCAGCTGGTGCCCTGGGAGCCGATTCCCATCCCCAGGCGCTCGATGATGCCTCCGTTCGACCGCTACGACGTCACGCCGTCGGGCGGACTGGCGGGACAGATCGTCGCGCTCCCCGAGGAGTTGGATTACGTCGCCGCCGGCCACATCATCCAGACCGATCTCGGGCTGGCCAGCGGCGTGAAGCCAGGCGACGTACTGACGCTGTATCGCGAGCAGGTGGAGATGCCCCGGCTGCAGATGGGACAGGCCGTGATCCTGACCGTCGAGTCAACCAGCTCGACGGCGATGATCCACAACTCGGTGCGAGAGCTGATCATCGGCGACTCGGTCGAGATCATCCAGTAGACCCGGACTCGCAGAAGAACCGCGATCGACAAAAAGGCGGGCCGAGGGGCCCGCCTTTTTTCTTACCGTAGCGCAACAAGGACGAGCGATTAGCGTTTGTCCCCACCGTCACCGCCGCGACGTGGGCGCCCTTGCTCACCCGAGCGTGGGCCGCGGTCGCCCCGCGGCCGCCCTTGCTCTTCTCCGCGTGAGACGCCGACCGACTCCTCATCGCGCTCGCCCCGCTCGCTCATCGCAGCGCGACGCGAGAGTCTCACCCGTCCCTGGGCATCGATGTCGATGACCTTGACCATGGTCTCGTCCCCTTCGTCGAGCACGTCCCGTACCTCGCCGATCCGTCGATCCGCGATCTCCGAGATGTGCAGCAGTCCCTCGACCCCGGGCAGAATCTCCACGAAGGCCCCGAAGTTGACGACCCGGACGACCTTACCGACGTAGATCTTGCCCAATTCGGCTTCCGCGGTCAGCTCCTTGATGATGTCGACGGCCTGTTGGGCGGCGCCCTCCTCGGTCGACGCGATGTCGATGCGGCCATCGTCGTGGATCTCGATCTTGCAACCGGTGCGCTCGGTGATCGAGCGAATCATCTTGCCGCCCGGGCCGATAACGTCGCGGATCTTGTCCTTGTTGATGGTGACGGTGATGATCCGAGGAGCGTAGCGCGAGATACTGTCCCGGGCGGACGGAATCGCCCGGTTCATGGTCTCCAGGATCTCCAGCCGCGCGCGGAGCGCCTGATCGAGGGCCTGCTCGAAGATCTCACGGGTGATGCCGGTGATCTTGATGTCCATCTGTAGACCGGTGATCCCAGCGGAAGTCCCTGCGACCTTGAAGTCCATGTCCCCGTGGTGGTCCTCCGCACCGGCGATATCGGTCATTACGACGGCTTTGGCGTCGCCCTTGACCAGACCCATGGCGATGCCGGCCACGGCGGACGGCATCGGCACGCCGGCATCCATCAGGGCCAGCGAGGCGCCACAGATCGTGGCCATCGAAGAGGAGCCGTTCGATTCGAGGATGTCCGAGACGACGCGCAGCGTGTACGGCCAGTCGTCTTCCTTGGGTACCACGGGCGAGAGCGAGCGTTCGGCAAGCGCGCCGTGGCCGATCTCGCGACGTCCGGGCCCTCGCAGAAACCGGGCCTCGCCGACCGAGAACGGCGGGAAGTTGTAGTGCAGGATGAACCGTCGCGTTGACTCGCCCTCGACGAAGTCGAGCCTCTGCGCGTCGGCGGCGGTTCCGAGCGTCACGGTGACCAAGGCCTGGGTCTCTCCCCGCGTGAACAGGGCCGAGCCGTGGGTCCGGGGTAAGACAGCCACCTCGCACGACAGGTCGCGGATCTCGTCGAACTGTCGGCCGTCGAGCCGCACACCTTGGTTCAACACCTCCTCGCGAAGAACGATGTCCTGGAGCTCGTGCCAGAACCGTTTGGCGAACCCACGCTCCTCGGTTTGCTCCTCGTCGAAGCTCTCCAGCAGATCGTTCTTCAGAGCGTCGACCGCGGCATAGCTCTTGATCTTGCCGTGGATTCGCATCGCGTCGGCCAGCCGGTCCTTCCATTCGGAGACCAGCCGCCCACGCAACCCCTCGGGCTCGCTCAGCTCGGGCACCGGCCGGGCCGGCTTGGCCAGCTCGGCGATCATCTCCTTCTGGGCGGCGACGATTCTCTTGACCTCTTCATGCCCGCGGAAGATCCCCTCGAGCATCTCCGCCTCCGAGATCTCGCTCGCCCCCGCCTCGACCATCACCACTGCATCTTCCGAGCCGGCCACGACCAAATTGAGCCGTGAAGACTCCAGTTCCTGGAAGGTGGGGTTGATCGAGTATTGACCGTCCTCGCTTAGACCCACGCGCACCGCCGCGATCGGGACCGAGAAGGGAATATCGGAGATACACAGGGCAAACGAAGCACCGGTCAGGGCCAGCACGTCGGAGTCGTTCTCCTGGTCCGACGACAGCAACATCCCGATCACCTGGGTCTCACAGTTCCAGCCTTCGGGAAAAAGCGGTCTCAGCGGTCGGTCGATCATTCGAGAGGTTAGAACTTCCTTCTCGTTCGGGCGTCCCTCGCGACGGAAAAAGCCGCCCGGGATCTTCCCGGCGGCATAGGTCGCTTCGCGATAATCCACGGTCAAGGGCAGAAAGGAGACGCCCTCGCGTGGTGTGGCCGAGGCCACCGCCGTGACCAGCATCACCGTGTCGCCGTAGCGAACGGTCACGGCACCATCAGCCTGTCGAGCGATCTTTCCGGATTCGACGACCAGCTTGGCTCCACCGATTTCGATTTCTTTTCGTACGATCAAGATGCAAACCTCCTGCGATACACGCGAGGATCAGGTGGCCCGGCGGTCGGGAAACCGCAACGCGTTTGGATGAGTTGGTGGCGCGGCATGAGGAGCGCGGTCGGCGGAAGCCGATCGAGACTATTTGCGTAGACCGAGCCGAGTGATGATGTTCCGATACCGCTCGTGGTCCTTGCGCTTCAGGTAGTCCAGCAAACGACGACGCTTGCCGACCATCTTGAGCAGACCCTGGCGCGAGTGATGGTCCTTCGCGTGGACCTTGAAATGCTCGGTCAGGTACTCGATGCGTTTGGTGAGAAGCGCGATCTGGACTTCGGGCGATCCGGTATCCGAGTCGTGTGTCCGGTAATCCTGAATCAGCTCCGTCTTGCTATCACTCGAGAGCGACACCATCGGTCCTCCTCCAACACCGCCGCACTCGCGAACGGGCCAGATAAGAGAGTTCTCGTTTTTTCCTTTGTCTCCGTTACAACCGACAGAAAGTACCACACGCCACGCCCGCCGGGCAACCGGCCGACCCGTCGGACGGACGACTCAGGCCCGTGGGGGGAGAACGACGCGCGGTTGAAGCAGCCCCCCGCTCGACTGCGCCACGCCGAGCAGCCTGCCCTCGGGGTCGATCACCCGGCGGTAGCCCTCCTCCGCAGCGCCTGACGACGTTGGAAGGGCCACGCCCGCGGCGAACCTCTGGGCATCGGCTGGGCTCGACAGCCTCACGGCCGGCGGCTCGAGCGGCATCGCCTCGAGCGGGAGCAGGTGCTGCTTCAGCAAGCCGGCCTCCGGCGGTGCCTTCGGATCCAGGCGTAGGCCGGGAGGGGGAGCCATCGGGCCGATCGCGGTGCGTCGAAGCGAGAGCAGCACGCCCCCGCAGCCGAGCGCGGCCCCTAGATCCCGGACCATGGCCCGGATATAGGTACCACCGGAAACACGAGCCCGGAAGATGTAAGTAGCCGCCTCAGCCGTCGACTCGACCTCGAAAGCGAAGACGTGGACTCGGCTCGGCGCCGCTTCGACGCGGACCCCTGCGCGGGCCAGGCGGTAGAGGCGCCGCCCACCGACCTTGCGTGCCGACACCGCCGGTGGAACTTGAAGCTGTTCGCCCACCAGCGACGCGGCCTGCACGAGGACGCGCTCGGAGTCCGGCAGGCTCCCCACGTGTTTTTCTCGCACCTCTCCGGTGATGTCGTCGGTCGTCGTGCTCAATCCGAGGCGCAGGCTACCCTCGTAGCACTTCGGCGATCGGGGCAGAAAGCGGACCAGGCGTGTCGCGCGTCCGAGCACGAGAGGCAACAGGCCCGAGGCCAGCGGATCCAGCGTTCCTGCGTGCCCGACACGGCGCTGGCCGGTGGCCTTACGCACGCGATCGACGACATCGTGGCTGGTCGGGCCCGACGGTTTGTCGATCAGCAGCAGCCCTTCCCAGCCGGCCATCACTCCGCATCCCCGCCATCGTCCACGGCGTCGCCCCCGTCGTTCGTCTCGGCCTCGCGCTGCGCGCCGCTATCTTCGTCGATCTCCCGGAGCAGCTCCTCCACACGCGACGCGGTAGCCACGGAGGAGTCGAAAAGAAAGTGGAGCTCCGGCGTGTAACGCAGACCGGCTCGGCGGGCGAGCGAGCGCCGAAGGAACGGCGTGGCCCGCTTGAGGGCGCTCAGCGACTGCTGCTCGTCCTGACCGAGCACCGTGACGAACACCCGGGCATTGCGCAAGTCCGGGGAGAGATCCACGGCGGTCAGGGTGACGAAGCCGAGACGCGGGTCGCGTACCTCCTCGCGCAGCACGTTTGCCAACTCGTGACGGATCAGATCGGCGATTCGCTCCGAGCGGTGCGTGGTCATTCCCAATCCTCGCTCCAGCCGGCGTGGCCCCCATCGGCCGACTCGATGAACTCGGTTCCCGTGGTGATGAAATGGCCGGGCACCTTCGACTCGCTCTCGCGTTGGATCGCTTCGAACAGCCGCGTCAGCACGTCGCGGTTCCCGGCCACGGAAACCACGGCCAGGCTCGCCCGCTGCCACAGGTCGTTGTGCTCGTCCAACTCGGCCACGGCCACGTTGAAACGCGAGCGCAGCCGGTCCTTGAGACCTTTGACCACCTGGCGCTTGCTCTTCAGCGAACGGGCCTGCGGCAGGTGCAACTCGAACGTGAGGACCCCGATCGTCACGGCGAAAAAACCTCGCGCCGCACCGTCGTGCAGGTGGTTCGTCCGGGAAAGGAGTCGGGGCGGGCTCGGGCGTCTCGCGCTAGAGACTCTCCGCCATGACCTTTTCCATGACGAAGCTCTCGATGACGTCGCCTTCCTTGACGTCGTTGTATCCCGCGATTCCGATGCCGCACTCGTAGCCCTGCTTGACCTCGGAAACGTCGTCCTTGAAACGCCTGAGCGAACCCAGCTTGCCGGTGTGGACGACCACGTTGTCGCGCAGCAGCCGCACCTCGGAGCTCCTGGCGATCTTACCCTCGGTAACGTAGCAGCCCGCGACGGCACCGATCTTGGGTACGCGGAAGAGCTGGCGGATCTGCGCCTGACCCAGGACCACTTCCTTGAAGGTCGGCTCGAGCAGGCCGAGCATCGCTTTTTTGATGTCGTCGACGAGGTCGTAGATCACGGTGTACATCCGTAACTCGACATTCTCGACCTTCGCCCCCTCGGTCGCCGTCTTGTCCGGTCGCACGTTGAATCCGACGACGATCGCATTCGACGCCGCGGCAAGCAGCACGTCGGCCTGGGTGATCGCACCGATCGAGGCTCGCAGTACGTTGACGCGCACTCGATCGGACGGGATCTCGGCCAACGCCTTGCGCAATGCCTCCACCGAGCCCTGCACGTCGGCCTTGAGCAAGATTGCCAGTTCCTTGACCGCGCCCGTGGCGATGTCCTGAGCCAGGCTCTCCAGCGAGCGGCGCGCGGAGACTTGCTGCTGCTTCTCTCGGATCTTTTCTTGCCGAATCGTTGCTATCTGACGAGCCTTGGCCTCGTCGGAGACCGCCTGGAAGGCGTCGCCGGCGCCCGGCTCGTTGGCGAAGCCCATGACCTCGACAGGTGTCGCCGGGCCGGCGGCGGCGACACGGTTTCCCTTGTCGTCCATCATCGCCCGTACTTTCCCGGAGGCCGATCCGGCGATGAACGGGTCGCCCGGCTTGAGCGTTCCTCCGAGTACGAGAACGGTGGCGAGCACGCCTCGTGCGCGGTCGAGCCGGGCCTCGAGCACGACGCCCGTGGCCGGTTTCTCGGGATCGGCCCGTAGCTCTTTCATGTCGGCGACGAGCAGGATCATCTCCAGTAACTCGTCGAGGCCGGTGCGCTGCTTGGCCGAGACCTCGCAAGAGACGACGTCGCCTCCGTACTCCTCAACTACCAATTCACGCTCGGCAAGCTGTTGCTTGACCATCGCCGGGTTGGCGTTGGGTTTGTCCATCTTGTTGATGGCCACGACCATCGGTACGCCGGCGGCCCTGGCGTGGTCGATGGCCTCCAGGGTCTGGGGCTTGACGCCGTCGTCCGCGGCGACGACGAGCACGACGATGTCTGTAGCCTTCGCGCCGCGCGCGCGCATCATCGTGAACGCCTCGTGGCCCGGGGTGTCGAGGAAGGTGATCTTGTGTTCCTTGGCCTCGACCTGATAGGCGCCGATGTGCTGCGTAATGCCGCCGGCTTCCGAGTCTACGACGTAGGTGCCGCGGACGGCATCGAGGAGCGACGTTTTCCCGTGGTCGACGTGACCCATCACGGTGACGACGGGTGGGCGAGGCGCGAGGCGCTCAGAATGTTCGACCGATTCCTCCGTGACCTCGACCATCTCGGACGCCACCGTCGTGGCGGCCTGCTGAGCCTCTTCTTCGAAGGAAATGATCCTGGCCTCCGAGCCGAACTCTTTGGCGACGTCGATGGCCATCTCGGGCTCGAGGGGCTGGTTGATCGTCGCCAGAACGCCACGCTGGATCAGCTTGGCAATGACGTCCTTCGACTTGCGGTTCATCTTCTCGGCCAGTTCTTTCACCGTCACTCCCTCGGACAGGGTGATCTCGGCGGGAACCGGCGGCAGTTCCTTCTGCACGCGGGCGGTCTGCGGCACCGCGGCCTGGCGTTCTTTCTTCTTGCCTTTCTTTCGCCTCGGCTTCGGAGGCCTCGGGGCGATCCCTCGCCCCGGACCGGCCGACGGCGGGGTCGGCCGAACCGCGGTCGGTGCACCGGTGCGCGCCGAGAGCGGGGGAGTGGAGGGCGCGGGTTTGGTGCGGGTCAGCACCGAGGGCGACGGCACCCGGCGCGCGGGGAAAACACGAGGTTTTCTCACGGTCTTGCCGGTGATCGCAGTCGCTGCCGCGGCTGCCGCGGCCGGGCTCTCCGTTCTCGGCGCACCGGGCCGGATGACCTGAGGTTTCTTTCTCCGGGCCGCCGCGGCAGGTCTGGGCGCTTCGGCGGCAGCCGCCGGTACGACGGGCCTCTCCGCGGCAGGAGTGGCGGGGACAGGCTCTCCAGCCTCCGGCTGCGGTTGGTCGGATGCGGCTGCGGGCTCCGCCACGACCTCCTCCTCGATCGGGAGCTCCTCCGCGGCGTGCTCTTCCTCGAGCTCGCGCTCGTGGACCAAACGCACTTTCTCGGCCTCCATGGCCGCCGTGATCCTGGAACGAACCACCTCGGCGGTCTCGGTGTCGAGGGTGCTGAGATCGGACCTGACGTCCTGTCCCATGCGATCGAGGAGCTCGAGGATCAGTGCGCTCGGAACCTCGAGCTCCTTCGCAAGCTGGTAAACCCTAACCATTGCCATCGATCTCCCCGGCGGGGTCCGTCCTACTTCTGCTCTTCGTCGTTATCGTCCAAGCGTTCGGTTTCTTCTTCTTCTTCTTCTTGGTTCTCGTCGAGGTGGTTCTGGACCTCGACCGACGGATCTTGCGCGTCTACCTCGGCCGCGTTCGGCTGCGCCTCGCTCTCGGTATCGGGCGTCGGCTCCGTCTCAGCCGTCGCGTCGACGGCGTCATCCTGCACGCTCGATTCCAGAGCCTCCGTCTCCTCAACGGCTTCCGCTACCTCGCCCGCTTCCTCCGCCAGTTCGGCCTCCGCAGCCTCCTGCTCTGCCTGGGCCGCTTCGGCCTCCGCGGCTTCCGCAGCCTCCGCGGCCTCCTGCTCGGCCTGGGCCAACAGCACTTCGAACGCGACTTCTGCGGCGTCGTGAATGGCGATCGCCGATTCTTCGTCGACACCCTCGATTCCCGTCAGATCGTCCATCGATGCGAGAGAGACCTCCTCGACCGTGCGAAAGCCGGCCTCGAGCAGGCGGTTCGAGATGCCCGGGTCTATACCCGGCAGGCTGGCCAGCTCGCGGCTGGCGGCCTCCATCCGCTCCATCTCCGCCTCGACCTCGGCCTTCTTTTCGGCCTCGCTTTTGATGTCCAGACTCCAGCCCACGAGCTTGCCCGCGAGGCGAACGTTTTGGCCGCGCTTCCCGATCGCCAGCGAGAGTTGATCCTCGGCGACGATCACCTCCATCTCGCGGGTCTCGTAATCGCGGATGCCTACACGATTGATGTTCGCGGGGTTGAGCGCGTTCCGGACGCACGCCGACGGATCCTCGTCGTACTGGACGATGTCGATCTTCTCGCCGCGGAGCTCGCGAATGACCGCCTGAACGCGCGATCCCTTCATTCCGACACAAGCTCCCACGGGATCGACGTTGCGGTCCTTGGAGCGCACGGCGACCTTGCTTCTCTCGCCGGCATCACGCGATACGGCGACGATGCTTACGGTGCCGTCGTATATCTCGGGAACCTCCATCTCGAACAGCTTTTTGACCAGCGACTCGCTGGCGCGCGAGAGCGCGAGCTGCGGACCCTTGCCCAGACGTTCGACGTCGATCAGGACCGCGCGAATACGATCCCCCGGGTTGTAATGCTCGGCCCGGGACTGCTCACGGCGTGTGATGATCCCTTCCGTACGGCCGAGGTCGACGATCATGTCCCCGCGATCGAAGCGCTTGACCTGCCCCGTCAGTAGCTCGCCCGTGCGGTCCGAGTACTCGTGCCAAATCAGCTCGCGCTCGGCTTCCTTTACCTTTTGGTAGATGACCTGCTTGGCGGCCTGCGCGGCGATCCGCGTCAACGGCGCCTCGGCGGTATCGTAGGGTGTCTCGAGCACCATACCGATCTCGGCGTTCGGTCGGACCTTCCTCGCTTCATCCAGCGAGACTTCGGTCTGGGGATCGGCGAGCTCCTCCTCTTCGACAACCGTCTGTTTGGAGAAGACGGAGAAGACGCCCGACTCGCGCTCGAAACGCGCGCCGAAATCCTTCCTGCTGCGATAGTACTTTCGCGTCGCGGCGGCGTACGCCTCCTCGATGGCCTGGATGACGACCTCGGTATCGAGACCCTTCTCCCGGCCGATCTGCTCGATGGTGTGATACAGCTCGCTGGCCATGGCCGTTCACCTTCAAACGCCGATTCGTTCGAAACTATAGCATGGCGTTTTGTGCCCGCAGTTCCGCGCAAAACCGTTCATTACGCCCATCAGAAACCCACGTCCTGACGGGCTGATTCGACACTGTCGATGGCGATCTCCACCCGGTTGTCCACGTCTTCCTCGACCAGGACGCGGCCCTCGACGAGACCGCGCAACACGCCCACAAAGCGCCTACGGCCCCCGATCGGCTCACTCGTCGTGACGACGATCTTGCGACCCGTGTTGCGGCGGTAATCGTCCGCGGTCCGCATCGGCCGGTCTGTCCCGGGGGAGGAGACCTCGAGGACGTAGCTGTTTCGGAACAACTCGTCATCATCGAGGGCCTCGCCGAGGACGTGGCTGATTCGTTGGCAGTCTTCCAGGTTTACACCCCTGGGTCCCACCCGGTCGATGTCGACGCGGAGCAACCGGCGCCTGCTCGAACCGCGGAGTGACAGCTCCACCAGTTCGAGTCCCGCGTCGGTGACGATCTCTTCCGCTACGGCTCTCAAGTCGTTCAGTAACTCCTCGTGTCTGGTTCCGTTCATCCCGGCCTCGCCCCCGCATCCGGGAAAAGACCCGGGGCCGACGCTTTTCGACCAAATAAAAAAGGTGGGCATCTGCCCACCTCCGTTGGCCGAACAGAATGGACGTAAGTTATCGGAAATCGCGACGCGTGGCAAGGAGAGCGGCCGAGACGAGCTTTCCTCCTCCCTCGCTACCCCTGGCTGCGCTGATTAACCAAAACTAATTACAATATTTTAAACTCGATTCGCCAGAAACCAGGGCCAACGTCATCCGGTACCTCGGATCGTCTCGATTCTCGAACGATCCGGGGCGGCGTATCCGCACGTCGGGCCGGCTCAGCCCTCCTCGATCGCTCGGATCTTGGCGGCGATCGCCTCGGCGTCCGGATCGTCCGGGTTCAGCTCGAGGTACCGACGCAGGTGTTTCGCCGCCTCTTCCTCGCGGCCCAGTTGCTCGAGTGCGGCGGCCAGACTGCGCTCGGCGTCGGCAGAATTCGGGTCGATCTCGAGCGATCTGGTAAACAGATCCACGGCTCGCTCGTAGTTCCCGTCCTTGCCGAACCGTGCGGCGATGCTGTACGCGTGGGAAGCCGATTCGAAGCCGTTGGCCTCGCCGCGGCTGAGCACATCCGCCGCATCGTCGGTGCGGCGGAGCTCGAGGTAGAGCGCGACGAGGTCCCCGTAGACCGGAGCACGTCCGGGCTCGAGCTCGACGACGGCCTCGAGCTCCTTCGCGCCATCGGCCGGGGCACCGCGCTGCTGGTAGAGGAACGAACGATTCAGGCGGGCGAGCACGAGAACCTGCGGATCGTCGTTGTTCTTCAACTCTTCGCCGAAGGCTTCGATCGCGGCCTCCACCTCGCCCGTAGCGGCCAGGGCCGATCCGAGCTGGAACTGGAGGCGGGGACGCTGGGGTTCGAGCCGGGCCGCGGTTCGCAAGACCTCGACCGCCTCCCTTGGCTGGCTGAGGGCGATCAACAGTTCACCGCGCATCGTGAGTAGGTCGGTGTCTTCCGGGTACCGATCCTGCAATTCGGCGAGGATCTCTTCCGCTTCGGCGTACTTCTGTGCCCGAACGAGCTCGTTGGCCCGCGACAGATCGGCGCTTGGCGGGCCGGCGTCCGTTTCCGGCACGGCCTGCTCCGAGGGCTCGCCGGTGGTCTGCGCGACCAGCGGCGGGGAGAGACTGAGAGTCGACACGATGCAGAAAAACACTAAAAGCTTAAGTTTTTTCATGCCGATTCCTCGTGGCACGGGGGACAGGATGAGCCGATTCGAAAGACAGCATCGTAGCATGCCGGCCGTGCCCCGCTCGGCGAAACCCGCTCGGGACGAGGCCGGAAAGGAGCCGAAACCGGTGCCCGAAAACGGTTGTTCCGTCGGATGTAAGTGTAGTAGTATCAATGCGCTTAAACGCACGTGGACCGTGGCGAGCGGGGTGTGGCAAAAATCTCCGACGAGGCTCTTGCGCTCCCCCCGAAAGTTGCTATGATCCTGTGCGCCGCACGGGCAGTGTCCCGAACAGGTTCGGCCCCACGACGTCCTACGAGGGCGCCGGAATGAGTCTTGCCTGCCCGCGCGATGTTCTTTGAAAACTAAATAGAACGTGCCAGTCTTGCGAGAGCTATCGTCAAGATAGCTCGGAGTGCGCAAGTCAGAGACTTGTGTGCTCCACCACCGTCCCGCATCGGCGGGACGGAGTCAGAACTTTCTAGTCAGCGAACCGGCAGCTCGCTGCCGGATTCCACATTTAACTGGAGAGTTTGATCCTGGCTCAGAACGAACGCTGGCGGCGTGCCTAACACATGCAAGTCGAACGAGAAAACGGGCTTCGGCCCGTGAGTAAAGTGGCAGACGGGTGAGTAACACGTGGGCAACCTACCCGGAGGTGGGGGATAACCCTTCGAAAGGAGGGCTAATACCGCATGATATTCCGAGCGCTTCGGAGTTCGAGATCAAAGCTAGCCTCTGCTTGCAAGCTAGCGCCACCGGAGGGGCCCGCGTCCCATTAGCTTGTTGGTGAGGTAACGGCTCACCAAGGCTACGATGGGTAGCCGGCCTGAGAGGGTGATCGGCCACACTGGAACTGAGACACGGTCCAGACTCCTACGGGAGGCAGCAGTGAGGAATTTTGCGCAATGGGCGAAAGCCTGACGCAGCGACGCCGCGTGGAGGAGGAAGGTCTTCGGATCGTAAACTCCTGTCAAGAGGGACGAATTCGGAGGGGATGAATAAGCCCTTGCGTTGACGGTACCTCTGGAGGAAGCCCCGGCTAACTCCGTGCCAGCAGCCGCGGTAATACGGAGGGGGCCAGCGTTGTTCGGAATTATTGGGCG